>Ga0209611_10000047_pt1 | contig 118380 bp, 74 predicted proteins | sample S1TSphgellanicum_3_FD_187693 | JGI IMG/M metagenome (GOLD analysis project Ga0209611, IMG submission 187693) | Host-associated microbial communities from peat moss isolated from Minnesota, USA - S1T2_Fc - Sphagnum magellanicum MG (SPAdes) (version 2) | ecosystem: Host-associated > Plants >... | reverse complement strand
AAAGGCCAAGGTCCGATGGAGGGGGAGAATATTTTTCAAATGAATTCAGTGAGTACTTGAAGGAGCATGGAATTCAAAGGAAGTACTCATGTAGTTATTCCCCACAGCAGAATGGAGTTGCTTAAAGGAAAAATAGGCACATTGCAAAAATAGCGCATGCCATGCTAAATGAGAAGAATTTACCAAATTACTTTTGGGCTGAAACGATAGCAACTGCAGTTTACATCATGAATCGAACACCCACAGTGACAGTTCATGGCATGACACCTGAAGAAAAATTCACAAGCAAGAAACCCGATGTTTCACACCTCAGAGTGTTTGGTTGCATTGTATACGTGCATGTTCCTAAGGAGAAGAGATCAAAACTAGACCCAAAAGCTAAGAAGTGTATTTTCATTGGATATTCTTCGGAACAAAAGGGATACAGATGTTTCAATCCTTCCACTCAGAAGTTACAAGTGAGTAAAGATGTTGTGTTTAATGAGATGGCTAGTTAGTACTCACCACTGAAGGTAGTAGAAGATGGAGAAGCTAGAAATGGTGATGTTTCATCAAATGTGGAACAAGAATCACAATTAATTAGTGGATCACAAAAGCTTTTAATTAGTGGGTCGAGTAACATTCCATGGAAAGGAAGATTAAGATCTTCAAACATTGTACATGGTAGTTCGCAAACATCATCTAGAAATTCTCATGTAGATGGTGAATCAAGTGATTCAGATAAGAATGAGGGTGAAGAATCAAAAATCACTTCAGTTACTACTCCTGGAGCTCAAATGGCCAAGAAAGTTTTGAAAACACCTGACAACAATAGTGGAATACGAAGATCCACACGAGTCAAGTACCCTATACAAATATTCACATATGATGGATTTGTAGTTCATCATTACGCATACATGGTGAGAGTTATACAAGAGGTTGAACCCACTTATTTTGAACAAGCAGTTGGAAACCCTAAGTGGGACAATGCCATGGATGAAGAGATGGCGGCTTTGGATGCGAATGCTACTTGGGAATTGGTAGTTTTACCAGAGGACAAGAAAGCAATTGGGTGCAAATGGGTGTACAAAGTCAAACACAATGCAAATGGATCTATGAGCAGATACAAAACAAGATTGGTTACCAAAGGTTATGCCCAAACGTATGGCATAGACTATGAGGAGACCTATAGTCCAGTTGCCAAAATGACAATTATAAGAGCAATCATTGCTATGGTAGTAGCAAAAGGATGGTCTTTACATCAAATGGATGTAAATAATGTTTTTCTTCGTGGAAATTTACAGGAAGAAGTGTACATGGAGCAACCACCAAGTTATGTGGACCAAACACATCTAATTTGGTTTGTAGGTTAAAGAAAGTTTTGTACGGCTTGAAGCAAACACTTAAAGCTTGGTCAAATAAGATAGGTCATGAGTATCTTGTCACAAGTGGATTTCAAACATCCAATGTAGATTCTTCACTATATGTGAAAAAGACAAATCATGGGATTATAATCATAGTCATCTATGTTGATGACTTGATTATCACAAGAGATAATGATGTCGACATTTCTGATTTGAAGAAGCTTTTGAAGCAAAAGTTTGAGATGAAGGATTTGGGAGAGTTACGTTATTTCCTAGGCATTGAGGTAATCCAGTCCCCTAAAGGGATATGGTTACTACAAAGGCAATATGCCTTGAACAAATTGTCCAAATATGGGATGACGGGTTGTAAACCCATTTCAATTCCATTGGAACAAAATGTGAAGTTAAGTACAGATGAAAAAGACCTCGTGGAGGATACCACTATGTATAGACGCATAGTGGGGAATTTGATTTACATGACCATCACAAGGCCAGATTTGAGTTATGCAATTGGAGTGGTGAGTCAATTCATGCAAACAGCACAAAAGCGACATTTGGATGCAATGAGGCACATATTGAGGTATATAAAACATACCTAGCAGCATGGAATTTTTTATGAAGCCAAGAGCCAATTACAAGTACATGGATACACAAATGTTGATTGGGCTAGCAATGTTTCAGATAGAAGATCAACTAGTGGTTTCATGTTTTCTTTTGGAAGTGGTGATGTTAGTTGGAATAGTAAAAAACAACCAACATTTGCATTATCAAGCATAGAAGCAGAATATAAAGGTGTAACAATTGTTGCATGTGAAGTAATTTGGTTACAAAAACTACTCTCATATTTGGGACAGTCAGTGGATGCTCATGTTGTCATCTATTGTGATAACATTAGTAGCATACTACTTGTTAATTGGTCTATCATGCTAGGACAAATCACATTGAGGTGCATTACCACTTTATAAGAGAAAAAGTTTTAGCAAAAGAAATTGACCTCATTCATGTTAGTACCGAAGATCAAGTTGCTGACATTTTCACAAAGGCTTTAAGTACAAACAAACTAAGGAAGTTTTGAAAAATGTTTGGTGTACTAAAAGTGGATTTGAACTTGAGGGGGAGTGTTGAGAATTCAAGCTCAACTAATTAGGTTTCATTAGTTACTGGAGTAGGAAAGTAACTAGGTTACTTTCACAAGGTTGAATTACTTTCGTTACTTATTTTAGTTTGGTTATTTGTGGTTTGGTCTTTTAGTTAAATACCTTGGTGTTAATGGTTTGGCTCTCTTTTCTTCATTACACAAGTTTGTGTATTTCATATGACAAGAACCTTGGAGAGTTCTTGATGTTGTGTTTTGTGTTGTGAGCATCATGTTGTAGTTTCCTTTCAATAAAGGTTTATGTTTGCACTTAAATAGATCTCCTATTTGTTAACATTTTGAGGGGCATTTGGAATTTAGGGTTGCATTTTAACCAATGGGATCTTAGCATTATATGGTTAGGGTTTCACCATGGTCAATGTATTATCATATGCATATTAAATATATCTACTTTAGGGTTAAGTGGTATAAGTGAAATTTAAATTCCTACATAATATTTCACATTACTGTAATAACATATTTGCATTTCACATGCATATGTTCATTATTCATGTCTTAAATTTCAACAAACTTAACATTATCATTCATTTTAACATCATATTCATGGTTATTGCATATAACCAAAATTTGCATTTCAGAATACATTGTAAAAAAAACTCCAAAAGCAATATTACAATTCATTTCATCATAATTTGATACTATAGAAAATTCACACAAAGATGAACATATAATTCATTATAGAAGTTTGTGCTTCTTTATATTATTGAAAAGATCCTTCAAAATTATAATATAGTTCCATGTTTTGTTGAAAAAAAATCCAAAATAACACTTAAAATTTGTGTTATATCAAAACATAATTTGTGGTTTTCTACTACAAGTACCAACAACTCCTACTCTTCTCCAAAAACTCCATGTCTCATATTCCTTCCTTTGTTCTCCAAAACTTTGACCTTTTAAACCATCCCAAGTCACATCATCATGATCAAAACAACAAGAATTCAAAATTCAAACTAACAAAGTTCCCTAATCAGTCCTTATTCTAATTAGCCTTATTCATCCAAAATCACATATTCATCCTACCCTCTTAACATTAGGTTTTTCTTGCTTATTAATTGCATCAATTGGTCTAATCATTATCCTCCATAATAATAAATCCAATGAACTATTGTGATTTTATAATATGTTCATATATTGCATAAACTCCCACCTATGATGTAAACTATTCAAAATTAAACATTCACAATGAATCAAATGTCATAATCTAATGGAACACCATGTCAAGTTTTTCATTCCCCAAATCAATTTAGGAAAGGGTTGTTTAGATTGTCAACATAATTATGCCTACACCATGAAGTATATAAACCAAATCAATGCCATTGTTTTTACCAAAATGGACATACATTGCCAAAAATAGCCATTGTCCCACCTCTAAAGCAAGTTAAATCTAATGACCCTTTTTGCACAAAAGGCCCCTCCCAAAGAAGGTTACTACCATTTACATTATTCAACTCTAGCTATGGAGGGTAGCCATTTGGCACTTATAATGGGGTGTTGCCCTTGCTTAATATAATTTTGAAAATTTATAGTCAAAACCATCCATCTCCAATGAGCTTCCCATGGTGGACACACCCATGTCCTCAAATTCTTAATATGAGGCTTTTCCTGACTAAGTTTGATTCATGATTAGGATTGCACAAGAACACTAAGTCTCCAACTTTAAACTACACATTAAACCGAAAGTAAGAAAGCCCGTTAGTCTCCACAACAATCAACTGCCTCCACTTTCACAAACCCAATCCTTTATGTGGTCCCTAAATGCCATCATTTAGTGTTATTCACTTGCATGCATTCCACCACAACATTGATTTGATGCACAAAATCCAAAAAAGGTCTATTGTAAAACCAAGTTAAGGTATTTACTTGCTTCCATTCCAACTTTCCTCCCGCAATGCCCACCTTAGGAATGCTAAAATGTTGTTTCATAGTTACACCAAACCAAGGTGCATGTGTCTTCTTCTTCACCTTCTACTAACCATCAAACACCAACATTTGCCCCATTTAAGAACATGCCATAACACTACCTACTGTATAATGTCATGCCTAAACTACCTGCTATTTCTTTTTTAGTACTACACTAGTAAGTAGATCAAGTTTTTGCAAAATACATGAAATTCTTAAATGTTCTATGAATACCAAGGGAACACCAAACATATTTCATGCAGTTGATACCTTCCCATAAGTAACTTGTTCAATGCCACTACTTGTTGCACCAATTGTGGGGCGAATAGCTCCAGCTTGTTTGCATTATGTTAAAAACCCTCCTCTACTACTAATAAATTGTTGACAAAAAAACCCTTTGGTTTACAATCCTATTGTTGGATCACCCCAGCCCCTATCATTGTCACTACATGGGCTAGATCACATGATTGTGCATTTCCAATAACATTCTCCACTTGTGAGGTTTGTTCACCCAATATTAAAGTGGTTATGGTTATAGTAGGTTCCTTATCACCACTAGCCACCAATCTGGCTAGTGCTTATGGAGTTGTTACAATTGTTGGCAAATTTGCATGGGGCAATTGCTCACCAAGGTGTCCTAGCAATTGATTCATGAACATCATCATATTATTGTTCAACTTATCAATCCCCCTTGCATTCTCATTGCATACCTCTAGCACCTTTGCAACCTCCTCTAGAAGCTTCTTTTCAATGGCAATGATTCTTGAAAAAAGGTTGTTAAACTGTGACACATGCTACATGGCCAACCACTCTCCAACATATCTTTTAGGCATTTAAAAACAATTTTCACATCAAGCAACTCATTAGTGCAAATTTGATTAATGATCATTTTAATAAATACTCATAAGTTTTCTAACATACTCCATGCTTACAGTCACCATTTCTGATATTGATGGGCTTTGTCAATGGGTGTTTTTTTATCACATGGCACCAATCAAATCAAATGTAAAAGATTACTTCAACAATTTGATAAGAAGGAAATTTATCGCAAACTGAACTTTAAATGTCACTATTACTTAAGATTTAGGGTTGAAATGTGGCACTCACAAGCTTCTTTTGTACACCTACCTTACTAGCATGTCTATAGGTGTTGATAGTCACCACTACACCTCTAGCACTTGCCATGATTTCAACTTTGTTTTGTGTTTCCCATCCTTGCCAATAGTTCACAAGGGCCCCCCATTCATCTCGCTCTACCCCCATAGGACATTCTTGTTACCCTCTTTTTTCATACAATTTCTATATATGACTATGTTCTCCTTTTCATAAGGTGCCTCACACAATCCCTAAACCCTCTTTCACTAAGCTCATGGTGAAGGTACTCATAATTAGCATCCATTCATGATCGAAGTTTTGCCATGTCTATGGGGTTCTGGTCACTTACCTTCACCATTGCAATGTTCAATAGGCGGGGTGCTTGCCCCCACATTTCAACATCCCAAATAAGTTTGCCATCACATGCACCATCTATTTTGCCATGTTTGGTCACCTCCACCTTCTGAGGTGGGAAGCCTTGACATATTTGTTCTCCTACATCAAACTCTAGGGACTTTTTAGAAGTCCATTGTTTTGCTTTACGTTCAACTTTTAGCTTTCATTCAGATTCCATGCTACCATTTTCAACAACAAGGTTTGCCATTGCTTGTCCCACTTGATAGGGCATGTGCTTGCTTGCACCACCCCCAACACCCCATTGTTGTTGCATTATAGGGCTATGGCAAGGACCAAACCCATAATAATGTGAAAGGCCTTGGTGTTTACAATTTGGACCAAACCCATAATTATGCCGTGCTCCTCAATATGCATTGCCATGTGTCAACCCCCACAATGTCCTGTGAATGGACCACATTCTACCATCCCACCGTTCTTTTAACCCCCATAGTGTCCTACATTTAGACCACATTCTCCCAGACCTGGAATCTTTGACTGCCCACAATGTCTTACATATGGACAACATTTTTCCACTATTCCTTGGGCCCCCACTATGTCCTACAGATGGACCACATTCTGCCACCCCACCAGTCCTTGAACCCCCCAATGTCATGCTAATGGGCCACATTCCGACATCCCATGACACACCCCCAGGCTCCTTAATGGACTCAAATGTTAGTCCAGATTGAAGACAGCGGAAAAGTAAAAAGTCGAAGCACGCTCCCTAGCTCACAACACTTGGGGGGAGGGGGGGTAGAGGGGCATGTTGGAGCTCCAAGATGGGACCAGGAAGAATGACAAACACTTGATCACTCATTCGGATATGCACAAACCAAACAACAAGTTGGTTAGTGCATAGTTGAAACACTTTTGGTGCTAGGACGAGCCACGGGCAAACTCGGATTCACAAGACTCACCACAACCCGGACTTGGGGGAAGCCACCATCTTCCCCCTTATATTATACTATGTGCCTCTCCACGAAGCCCTCATCCAAATGGCTTTTTGTCCCGAGACTCCCAAGTGGGAGTCCTAAAATTGCCAAAGTTGAGACTCCCGCAACTTTGGGGCCCCATAACTTTGTGTGCAGACCTTCGATTAAAATGTGGTCTAAAACAAAGTTGTAGCCTTCATCAAGAGCTTTTCAATTGTATGTCGCACGCTACCTGTACGCAAGGAAATCGGGGTGATTATCAACTTTTAGTGGTCGGGAATCAAATTGTCAATTTGACTCCCGACCCTTTTTTTGGCCATAACTTGTGTTTCAGATGTCCAAATGAGTGATACAAGCCCATTTTAAAAATCTACGTTTTAATAAATTTTCAATGGTATGAAGAACTTTTCAAGCCATTGGGTTTTGACCCTTGCAATCACTCTTTAAACATTCAGGAGTCCATGGGGACTCCAACTCCCAACATGGGAGTCCATTTGGGAGTGTGAGGGTTCATTCCCTCACACTCTTTTGCACTCCCGGGGCATGAGAATACAACTATTGGGCTTAGTCTTGGCTCGCACCTTTGCAAACCTTTTGCCTTGGTCGCGAGCCCAAGGTTAAGGTTGCGACACTCCAACTCCCAACATGGCAGTCCATTTGGGAGTGTGAAGGTTCATTCCCTCGCACTCTTTTGCACTCTCAGGGCATGAGAATGCAACTCCCGGGCTTAGTCTTTGCCCGCACCCTTGCAAGCCTTTAGCCTTGGTCACGAGCCCAAGGCTAGGGTTGCGACACTCTCCCCCACTAAAAGAAGAAGTCAATGTCTTCATTGACATTTAGAAATTATTTCCCCATACAATTACTTTCATTTGGATCCTTGGCCATCAATCGTCGACTTTTGCGGCAAGACCTTGCCTCAAGCCAACTTAAGCATCCCCAAGTAAGCCTAGGATTAAATTGGCAACACCACCTTCATTGTTCCTTGTTATTGCCATTATTGTGTGAAGCCTACCCACTTGAGGAAATTTTGATGCTAGTTCTAGCCTATAGGTTATTGACATAGTTTCCAATCAAGCTTTCTTTGACATTTTGGCATGTTTTCAACAATCCCAACAAAACACATTAGCTATGTGAATTATGAAAGTCAATTGCCCTTTCAATGGGGTAAATTGCCAACCCATCAAGGGCGACAATCCTGCACTTAGGTTGTGTTATCACCTTACCTTGCATACATGCCTAGGTGTTGTAGCACACACATAATGTGATATAGTTAATGAAAGTGCCATCTATTAATGTGCTAGGAAAGATCAAATTTTGAATGAAACCATCACCCATACCAACATATAACCAAACTCCATTTTTGTGAAACCATAATCAAGATGGACTTCTTCACAAGTTTGGATTTTCATGCCATATATCCCAATGGCAATCGTGCCTAGTGTGGACCACCAAATGATTTCAACTACAACCAATTACCTATTATCTTGTCAAGTGGGACATTGGTATTATTTTCACCACTTGCACATCACATATGAATTCCATCAAATGGCCCATCAACCTTAAACCCTAAAACCATAGTTTTCATACTAGGGAAAACACAAAAGTGTTCAATGCAACAAATTGTATAACAAACCAAACTTATAAACCAAGACTAATGTGGGAAAAAACCTTTGCATTCAATTGGTGTGATCTTTGCAGCCATGGATGTCCACCTCATATGCATTTGTGTCCTGCACGATTTTCAAACTTAGAATATGGCTAGTTTGAGCGTGGATACATTGGCTTTCACAACTAATTTCGCATGCCATTAATGCTATCAAATAGTCCCATATGTAATGACAACAAGGAGAAAGGCTTCTAAAGGTTGTAATGCTTGAGATAATATAGCTCTTTATTCCATACTATGCATGGCATACAATGAGGCCAAACATTATGAACATCCTACTATAATCCCCATTCCAGTCAAATTGAACACAAAAGTAAGATAGAAATTAAGTTCAATCAAACATTGCCACATAGATCAATGCATACCACGCACAACATGTAAGGGGCATTCTCTTGACCCATTCTAAGGTAGAATTTAATCACCACAATTTGCACCATTTAGAATAGTTCTTTCTATTGGTGTTTAGTAAGTGATCAACAAAAGGATATTACATGTTTTAGTTGTAACATCATAAGTAATGAAAACAAGGAGAAAGAACTCTAAAGTTTACATGATGTGAATAATCTAGCTTTTTGTTCCATACTATGTATAACATACAATGAAGCCAAACATTATGAACATTTTGTTGTAATCCCCATTCAAGTCAAATTGAGCACATAGGAAAGATAGACAATAAGCCCAAACAAACATTGCCACATATATCAATGCATATCAGGCACAACATGTATGGGGTTGATAATATTGACACATTGTAAAATGTCCAAACCCTTTGCACCCTTATGTTTTGCCCATTAGAAAATAACCCCAGTAATCACAATTCCTACAAAATGTTTTCCATTCAATCAGGTTGAAAATATAATTCACATTACTCTAATTGGTGCTTTTTCAATGGCATGATAAGTTGCACATATGCATTTCAAGTTCCATAACCCATATGTTTCTACCTCACCATGATGCCACTAGAGTTTGCACAATTCAGTACAACTTTTTTTTGGTGTTCAGTAGGTGATTAGCAAGAAGGATATTACATGTTTCAGTTGCAACATCAACATACCCACTACAAATAATCACAACATCCCACTCTAGCACCCATGTTAAGACATCAAATTTGCAAACATGCAACATTACAACATGCAAAACCAAAAGGATGGCCCTACTTTTGTAAACACCCAAATGTTTGTACAATGAACTTCAAGCTTTACATCTAACCAAGTAGGGTTCTAGATAGTCTAGTGTGTGAAGCAAACATATGTCAAACATGTCAAACACCCAACACATTCCACAACCATGCCAGAGCTCTATCAAGATCTATGATATTCTAGGTGACCTAAATATAAAAAATGAAAGCCTTCTAATATACATGGATGGAATACTTTTGACGATGTCTGATCTTAAGAAGGTTTAGGGAATCCAACTCAGATTTTATGGAAATTAAAATCTATTGTCACCATGTTCACAATGCATGTCAACCTATGGCAACAATTTGGCTACAAGTGCAATCACATAACCCTTGGGAAGCACCAAGCAAACATGGGGACCTTGCCCAATAATTCCTAATTGAGCCCAACACATAGTCATCAACCCTTCCCTCCTAACACCGCCTATCCACTTCCAAAACCCAGACAACACAATTGGGATTAACTGATGGGCGCAGGTGTGGAACTTGTGGGTGTCTGCTTGTTGGTTGCCTTAGGCAACTCTTTTACTACGGATGATGCAAGTGGAAGCTCTTCTTTGTGCCTAACTCCCAATTTGTTGTCAACTCCACTAGAGTGATGGTTTTTTAAAGACCCATCCTCATTGCTAAATGTGTTTGCTTCATTTTTGAATTCAATGGACCTTGTAGAAGGACCTTTTGCTACCATAGGGCGCATGTGTGGGCTTCCAACAATCATCATGCTTTTGTTGGGTGGTAGTGTTTGATGCATCCTCCTTGTAGGTGGCTTGATTGGGTTTTTGCTTGACAAAGCCTGTGCTACAACAAGTTCCCTCCTATGATGTTTGTGGTAGTCAACATTTCACCAACCATATGGTTAACAATGGTCACTTAAGAAAAACTTCCATTAAATAACATTAAGGAACACACCATGCTCTACATCAATGATGTTACATACAAGTTATCTACAAACAACCACATGTGTTTTACTTGACCTAACATAGTATAACTGAAACAATGTTAGTTAACAGAATCTAAGCCACACAAATTTTACAATAGAAAACATGGCATAATGAATGTCAAAACAAACTCCATATTTGTGCCGAACTACCTTAATTTGAATCGCTCATGTAAGGCCCACATGTGCACATCCAAACCTATTCAAAACACACAAACTTCACACCCACAAAAGAGCTTGCAACAACCTAATCCGCTTACTTACTCACATGCGTGTTTGCTTCAAGGTTTACACCAATAGTGCAAGCAACAGCAAGATACAATAGTAATTTAAGCAAGGTTCCATCATATCAACAAGAACAATGAAACTCACAATTGTTGCAAGGTAGTTTTCACTACCTTGATGTACTTGTAAACAAAAATGTCGTTTTGATTTCAGTTTGCTCCAAGTGGGTTTGGGTGAAGGTATGGTGTGAGTTGATTTCATTTTGACTCCAAGTTGCATTCATAGCCCGACAATTAACAACTATTGTCCCTAATGGACAAGCTATTCAACAACTTTGGCCCTAAATGTGTTAACACAATTTGCAACCTAGAAATACTAGAGTCATGATCATCTTCGTACCACCCTCCATGGAACCTACAATCGAAACAACCACTGCCTACTAAAAACAATTGTGCAGTTTCAAGCAAATGACAACATTTGGGGTTTGAAGTTAGTTTGCAAGTTTGTAGCTTCAAACAAATGGCAACAATTAAAGTTTGAAGTTAGTTTGCAACTTTTAGTAAATGATGACGACTAGGGTTATAGGCTAGTGTAGCTTTACATTTTGGCCAGTTGTGGTGATGAAGGTTTTTGTTTGAACTGAACACAACTAGTTTGTTGCATCCACACTTTAGGGATTATAGTCGACAAACCCACTAGTAGGCTAGGTGTCATCATTCCCAGGGGTTGTTGAGGTTGTTTAGTGAACTATTGTGATGTAATTTATTACACCCTCATCCTACCACCATAATTAATCTCGCCATCTAAAAATAATGTAACATGGATGTTAATAGGACAATTTGTTAGTTGTGCATTGGGGTGACTATTGTGCCATTATTAGGACACCAATAAGTTAGGTTTATAACCCGTTCTTTCTTTCCAACCTTGTCTTTTGTTATGCAAAGATGACTACTTATGAATTTCACTAGATTTGCAACAATTTTTCATTTGGTTTTGATATCTCCTACAATTGATGCAGTGACCCTTTGTGCAATGTAGAGTCGCATGTGACTTCACAACATGATAGGATTGATGGATGCTGACTACAAATTGGTTTCTTAGATAACTTGTAAGTACATCATCCTAGTTTGCACCTTTTAAGAATCTGATGATCTTCATGTATGGGTTAGTTGAATGGATTTGTTACTTTGAAAATTGATCACATATATGTGAATTGGCATTATGCAATAGTTAGTTTGCTAGTTCAGAAGTCTAGTAAACAAGTTGGTTGTAATCCAATCTTTGGGCATTTCCATTATAAAGTTTTGGATAAGGCACCCAAAATCATTTTTCAATGTAATGAGGGATTTTTTGAAGCCAACAATGTTAGGCAATTGGTGTTCTTCGACCCTTGTCACATTAGTTATGGCTAGCAATTTGCATAGGGAGGACCCAAGTCATATGGCCCCCATATTAGTTAGGAGCTAGTTAAGAAATTTGTGTCAGTCTTTATTTGTAAATTCTATTTTGATGTATGTCAAAGTGTGGTGTAATCTTGATTGGGCTTACATCGAAGACTTTACAATTCGGTGAAGGAAATTGATGATCTTGTAATAAAAACAAGTCAAACTAGTTGTTGGTCTTAGAAATAACTTGTAAGTTAAATTCTTGTCATGTGCGACATGAAGGAATGAAGTCTCTTCCGAACTATATATGTATTGGAAGTATGAGCTCTCACATGCATGTACAAGGTTTAACATTCATGGCATGAATGTCAACAAGTGATGTCTTGATTTGTGAGACTAATGGTGGATTCCTATAGCTCACTGCATGGCACCAATTCCAATTAGGTGTGTTGTGTAAATACTTGTGGAATTAATTTAGAATGTACCTTGGTCATCATCATGTGTAAGATTCCAAATGTTTGTTTGACTTCAAACTGCATCATGGTCATTAAATAACTTTAAACATTTTATGTACCCTGTAGAACCTTTAACAATGTGTACATCCCCATGTAGCATCAGTATATTGTTTTTAAAATGCAAGTTACTCAAATGCAAAAGGCACATTGTATAATCATTGTCTAGTTGGCAATCCCCAAACGTAGGGCATGAACAATAGGTGAAGTTATTGTTGTGAAGAGGTGAACATGAAGTGACAGACATCTTATTCTATTGTTCAAAGTTTTAAATTTTTGCCACTTACTACCACAATTCAAATCTTTGGCCATTTGATGATAAATTGGTGCACAAAGGACAAGTTTGATGAGCTCCGGACTTCCCATCAATAATGTATTAGAAGATTTAAAATATTCTGATCACCTCAAGACATGTAACCTCACCGATGTGAAAATTGCTCTACCTTGAGGTTGGTATACTCTCTTCAATGTAGGTGTCATCTGGATGTGAAAATAGCTTGGGGTTGGATTTTGCTATTCGAGAAAAATGGAAAACTTGCACTTGTTTTTTCAAATGGTGGTGGTGGCTTCTTCCACAATGAACTTGCCATTGTTCCAAATTGAGAAAGCAACTTAAGCCTCCACGATTGCCAATTTTCGGTAGCGAGATGCCTAGGTAGAAGTAGTATGTTGAGAATTCAAGCTCAATTAGTTAGGTTTCATTAGTTACTGGAGTAGGAAAGTAATTAGGTTACTTTCACAAGGTTGAATTACTTTCTTTACTTATATTAGTTTAGTTATTTGTGGTTTGGTCTTTTAGTTAAATACCTTGGTGTTGATGGTTTGGCTCTCTTTTCTTCATTACACAAGTTTGTGTATTTCATGTGACAAGAACCTTGAAGTGTTCTTGATGTTATGTTTCATGTTGTGAGCATCATGTTGTATTTTCCTTTCAATAAAGATTTATGTTTGCACTTGAATAGATTTCCTATTTGTTAACATAGTAAACATCATTGGTAGAAAACCCCCCCTTTTGCAATTATGTTTTTTACTACTATTCAATGACAAACAAAGTTTAAAACTACACATATAGTGTAATTTTATTTTTTGCAACTATTAACCAATAATGTCAAAAAGTACAAGTTGAGAGTGAAATTACAATCGAAAGTGTATGCCACATGTCAACACCACAACAATAACCACTACATGCCACTACTTGCCAATTTAGTTGAAAATTGTTCTACCAATATAATCGAAGGATGTTGTCAACTACATTCAACTAATGGATGAACTTCATTTGCAAATTAAACATAACATCAGCCAAAAATATAATTACAATTTCAACTAGGTTGCAACTATGTAAGTTGAACATTTTGACTATGTTGTAACTATGTAAATCGAACTTTTGGCCAATGGTTTAGTGACACATGGCACATTCACCATGTTGACACATGGCACATTCATAAATGTGAGGTCAACAAATAGTTAAATGGCATGTGGCATGTTCACAAAATTTGGGGTCAACAAATAATTAAATGACACGTGGCACATCCACATCAATAGTTTAAGCCATATTATGCCTAAACATATGTGAGGTCTAAACCTAGGCACCTAGGTTAAACCTAAACATAGGTAATTTAATTTAGGCTTAAGTTAAAGCTAGATCTAGGCACCTATGTTAGGCTTAAACTTAAACCACATGGCAATTAATAAATGAAATCTTATTTCATTTAGTCTAGCTTTTAGGGTTAACCCTTTTTATTAGCTCATTCCAAATGGCTATTAGATTTTCATGTTTATTATGTTCTCCTTTATTATGCACTCCTTTATATAATTTGGATTCATAAAATGGAAACCAAACAATATGGGATAAAAATTTTAGTTGTGACCTAAAGTAAATACACCTATCACTAAACATTCAACAATATTAGATCATTATAAATTTCTTATCAATGATATGTTCCTTTTGAAATTTAAAACAATTTTGTAATCCTTCACCTAACGTATCCAAATCTATAAAAAACACTACAATCTAATGGAAAATGAACAAGATATGCCCTTTCAAAGTGAAGGTGGTTGTGCTTTGGATTTTTTCATAAATGTTTAGTATGATTTTGAAGCTTAAGCTCTTCAATTTATTATTATTATTATTCATTTTAAATTTTTTTTATAGATTTTGAGATAGTGCATTTGTAGCCTTCAAAATTATTCAAAATGAATGAGAAATGAGCAAAATATAGTTGTTGGAAGTAAAGTGGGTCTAGAAACAAAATTAAGACAAAATATCACACTCTTTCTTCTTACGTTTTTTGCTTTGTTCCTTTGCTTTTGAAGTTCAAAGAACATTTGTAGCTCTTTATTTTGCATTTCCAATGACATAAAAATGTTCAATTTGGTGTTGAAACGAAGGAAAACTTGAGAGTGTTCGATGATAAAGTACCATTTGCTATATACCTTAGTTGTAACCAAGTTGCAACTTAATTGCAACTCAAATAGTTGTAATCTAGTTCTACAAGCTAATCTAAGCATAGTTAAGCATAGACCTAAACTAATAATCTACCTAGTTTAAGTGTAACTACTTACCTTAAGTACTTATAATATTTATTCGTCAACTATTTTTAACTATATAGTTGTATAATTAAATAATTAAACATATTATTTTCATTTATTAAATAATATGGTGATTAGTTTTTAATCAACAATTAAATGTATTTATATATTAAATAATTAATTATCACTGATTTTTTAAATTATAAATTCATATTAACATTTCATAAAACAAAGAATTAACTCAAATATAAATATTCAATAATAAATTTTAGATGACATTTTGATTACAACAATTATTATAATGTTGTGATAATTAACAATTGACTGTAATTACAACAACAACATTAATAATAATATTGTAGCTAGTAGTTAGGTTAGGCTAATTATTTAACTATTTTATTTGTATTTTTATCTAACTTGTTGGAACTATTATCTAAACTAAAGTATCTAGACTAAAGACTAATCATCAATAAGTGTTTAACTATTTTTTCTCTGCAAACCAGTGAGATGGAAAAGGGCCTTAGGGCAATGGAGCAATGAGGCAATGATTGCTTACAACTATATGATAATTGGAAGTCGACTACTTGCAGAAATGCAAGTGTATCATGAGTTGCAAATAATATATGTATTATTCTCACAACTCCACATGATTATTGTCAAGCAAGTGCAAGGTAGACCCTAAAACTTTAGGAAATGTAAATAAGGAAACCAATGTCTAATCTTGAATTCCATAAATGAACCTTACAAACTATTCAATGGTCTAGAATGTGTGATTCACCAAGCTAGAAATATTGATGTGAACTTTAGTCATGGAAGGTAGTGTCAAAAATGCAGACCTTATAAATTAACCCAAACACGAAATCTTTAATGGATCTTCCTTAAGGTCCACAATGTCCAATTGAATTTACTTGAAGCTTGTTTACTAAATATGGAATTATGATGCATGTATGATATATTGTGCAAGTGGACAGGGCCATGTCTTTATATAAGTAGCTTATTGTGTTGTTACTATGTACAAAAGGGACACTGAACAATGTTAATGAAGTTGAACCAGTGCAAAAGATATTGTTGACTAGGTTGTGATCACAATTGAATTTCAAGAATGTATTAGAGGGGCATTAAACCATACTAGGATTGTTTGCTCCACACTATCAACTTTTAATAAGTCATGTAGATGTCAAAATTAGTAGCATAGGTGGAAGAAGGAATCAATGAAGTAGTTTATGAAGGCAATGTTGTTTTTTGTAACATTTCAAATGTTTAAGAGTATGAAAGACGATGCCAACTGGTCTATTGTATTGTCTATCTAATAATTTATATAAAAAAGAAAAATTATAGTACCCATTTCATTGTCCATTATTTTTCTATACAAAAGTAAAGGGAAACTATCTTGGTGTATTTAATGTAATCATTTTCATTTGTGGTTTCAAAAATTAATGGGGATCATTTGGATAATTTATCTATTTTATGGGGAGTTGTAAAACTCATTTAGAGGATTCAAACAAATGTCCCATAAATCAAATATGTCTACCATGAGGATTTAGAAAATGTCCCATAAATCAAACATGTCCATTATGAGGATTCAAACAATGTCCCATAAATCAAATACATCCACTATGGTGGCCTTTTTCCTTGCCACAACATGGATCTTTTGGTACATGTAATGAATCTTTGCTCTCAATGAATGGTTTTTGTTTCCCAATCCATGGCATCAAAATATTTGCATAATTTGGCAACTTTTGAATTTACATTAAAAAAACAAAAGTTTCCAAAAAATCATTCTTTCTAACCACAGTGTGTCTTTATGTAGCTACCGGTCATGCATCTTCCATGTTGAATGAACTATGGGTTCCATAACCAATGCTAGTTAACTCCTATAATTGAACAACCCTTTGATGAATGAGTTTCCCACTCATTTCATTTCATCAAAATGTTGCAAGGGACAACCATGTAACAACAAATTAATAGTTGGTTGAAAATTTGAAGGGAAATGTACAAACAATGCTTTCTAATTTGGTTATCAGTCGCAGAGAAGGTGGGTTCAAGTTTCCTGCCAATATAACATTTTTGGGCAACAACCCTAATTTCGCCACATTTGTGTTGGAGTGCTAAGTGAGTAACTTCCTTCAATGTATGTTTCCCTAAATGAATAAAGTTCTAGGTGCTGATGATGGTAGTGGGTTTGTCTAAGGAATGATCAACATGAAATAAACATGTTGTAGTAAGTTACAAACTTTGAACTTGTTGTTTCATAGATTCTCTATGGTAGTCATGTGGTTCTTGTGTCATTAATTACAAAGAAGGAGATGAGCTAGATGGTGAGTTTGGTTAGGAGTGGTTTTTGTGTCTTCAACACCAAAAAAGGAGAAGAGTTGGAAATGATGTAAAAACATGTGACAATTGGTGAGTTTGGCTAGGAGTAGATCTTGCATCATTAATTGTAGAGAAAAAAAGAGTTTATTGGTGTGAGAACACGTGCCAATTGGAGGAGAGTTCTATTGATGGCGCATAAATAACAATCAGTTGGTGAATTCCACTTATCATATATTGTTTGGGTTTTGTTATGATCTATTACAACATCTATGCACATACTATAAAATGAAGTTGAATTCTTTTTATTATATGTAATAAGGGGAGAAAAGTGGATGGATCCACATGTAGTAAGAACTGAAAAACATATGAGATGTGTGGAGGCTTGGAAAGGGAGAACACTTCACCCTTTGATGAGTCAAATTTTGGTAGCAATCCAAGTCATGGAATAGCAATTCTCCACATAAGCATGTTTGTGATAATAAAGATAATTGGGATTGATCCAGTTGACGTAATTGTTGGAAACTTGGTAATGGCCATCATTCACAATGGCTTCAACACTCTAGTGGTAATGTGGTTGAGGTTAGAAAATGGAATTAGGGGGACATGGGTAGTAGCTCACTCACTTCGATGCAAGACACTTCTTTTTGTCAACCTTAATCAAGTCATGCTAATGCAGTAGCCAAAACATATGAATTGGAGTTTTCAATGCCTATAATAGGGGACACTTGGATTTGAGTTACTGTTCCAGCATTTTCTAGCTATGCAAGTTTTTTCATTCCTGGAATAAAATAATTGTTTGTAAAGGGAAACCACATCGTTAGGGTAGAAATGTTAGGGCATAAGTCCAAGTTCATGTGTTGGGCTTTGGTGAAATGCAATAGTGGAAACCTAAGTTGGGAATTTGTCAACATGGATTAGGCAATCTACAAATTACATGAAATAGATTAAAGTATATTCCATGGCTAGAATTTGGAAAAGGTCTAGTTTTTTACTATCTATTCACCCCTCTAAATAGGACTAAACAATGTGAGGCATGGTCTGAACTTTGGGTTGTACTACAACCGCAATTTTGCAAATGAGGGATGTTCACCAAGGGATGGATACCAAATGCATATTTCTTGGACACTAGCTATGTAATGAAAGGGCAAATTAAGTTTGGCCACCATTGAGCACATTAAAATGTGTACATAAGGTTGAAAATCCTTTAAAGTATATCACACAAGACAAAAAGGGTTTAGTCTTTATTACAATCCTTTTTTACCCTATATTTTGATCCCCATAAAAAACAATGAGTCAAAAGTTGTCAAATGTTTCAAAATGATTATATTTTAAACCATTACAATTTTAGATTCCATCATAATCATCCATAAATGTGTCTTTACATGATAAAAATGACTATGTAAAAATGATAAAAAAATGGTGACATTGTGATAAGGTTTTGGTACACCTTAAAGAATTTGGACCCAAAATGTAATGTGTGTAATGGATTGTGTAGTCCATGTATGATGCATGAGTCTTATAGGGCTTTTAGATTTGTATTGCAATGGATTAGTTGTAACTATTGATTTTGTAGGGAAACTTACTTGTAGCCAAAGGGGGGAAATTTCATAGGAATGTATAGAAATGGTTTGGCAAACTTAAGAAAAAATTTAGCCAAATCTAGTTATAAAACCATACATATATGGTATAATTATTTAATCTCCCTATCTAATTTGTTGGTGACAAACCAAAAACCACTTATAGAGATGTTTTGGAAAACATTTTGTTGGTGTTTACCTTTTGCTTGGCTTGCAAAAAATAATTTTTATTTTAAATAATCAAATTTGCACAATACGAATTTTTAATGAAAAATGGCAATTAAAAAAAATGTATAGCTACTTCCATGAATGCCATATTTATGGTATGTATATGATGTATATAATATGGCCTACGCATAAATTGTATATGGTACACATACAATATTTTTGTGGTACACATACCCTAGTGTATATGACAATGGACATATGGTCTACATACGATATGTATACATACAACATATATATCAAGTATGATATTGTATATATGTGTTGTACATACGGTTTATATATGAAATACATACAATATTAATACAATATAGTTACATGCACCAAATTACGACGAGAATTCATCCAATTACATGGATGAAATACAAATTATTTACAAGCTAGTTGCAAAAGAACACCAAAAATCATCCATAACTTTCATATAGTTCCAAGATCAACTATATATAATTGCATGTTCCACCAAGTTGCATGTAGTTACAAGTCTATTAGTTGTGAATGATAGGTTTTCTTCTAGTGACATCCATCCCCTTTGACAAAATTTTGAAAAGATAAACCTTTTGCCTAATCTGTTGTCTAGGAAAACAATTATCTTGAATGTAGCTGTAAGGATCAAAGGCTTTGAGCATTAGGATGGAATCAATAGAGCCCATCTTCCCCATGTAATGTTTGACTAATGAAATGAAGTTGTGGATGTTAGGGGAACACGAAGGAACAAACTTTAATAGGGTTTTTATTGAGTTTATCACCTTTTAGAAGCTTGACAATACCTTGCTCGTCCTCATTGAAAATGTGATGAACTAAGAATGTCTTGCTCGCAACCAAGGTTATTGCGGAGGATGTAACATTGGGCATGCACAAAACCTCTTCTAGTGCAACCATATTTTCATCTCCTCAAGCAACTCCCTACACTTGCCATTAGAAACGTGATGTGCATGTATGTTGAAGTGGATGGCTACTCTAGAAAGATCAAGCAAATAATGAACCACATAATACATGCAATAAATGCACATATGCACACATAAGGGGGAAGAACCATGGACCTTAGAAGTAATGGTGCATATAGGAGGAACCAGGACAATCTAACCAACAACAAGAACTCGAATTGTGTTGCCATTCCAATGATTTTATTACGAACACATGAACGATTCAACATAGAATAAGATCCAATTTGACACTATAGATGGCCTGAGTATTTGGTACTTTTAAATCCCAAACCAAAGGAATTTTTAATGTTGGTCATCTTCACATTGCACTAAGCATGCCCATCATACCTTTTATCCATGCTTTGCATCTACTTAGAAAGCCCCATTGCTATAGTCAAGTTTGATGGGGACATTCTATTTGAATTTCCCTTAGTTCAATGACCCTATTTCATTGGAGGCACGTGGGGTCAAAGACATCACCATTAACGAAATGATAATGTTGTGGACGGTTGATTCCTATGAAGTAGATGTTTGTAGAGGGGCATCAGTTGAGCAATGTGCATCGAAAAGGAATGGCATTAACATTTCAAACACACTAGCTCCAACAAAACATTTCCCATCTTCATTAGAGGAATTGTTTAGATCAATAAAAGTTGATTCAAGAGTTGGTTCTCCAACTAACAATGCATTGATTGATCTTTAGGTTCATTCTTCACTTCGATAATCATCATAACAACATTTGCAACAAATGCAACTATGTTGGGCGTCAAAACAATATTTTGCAAATTCTTTTACAAGATTTCACCAACAATCTGATACCTTCCAACATTAACCATTCAATGTAATCCTTGGGTGCCAGTGAAAGGAACTTGGTAAATTGAACTAATGACAACATTGTTTTGCACATAAGCAACATCTTTAGATACATGCACCAAGCTGGGTTGAAAACCAAACATTGCATAAGGACATTGTTATATGATTTGAACTACACTATAATCACCAACCAATAAAATTAAATTGGATTTTCCTTCCACATGGAAAGTTGCCATTCCCAAAGAGAAAATGCAAAGCAAGGTGAAAGTGATAGTGAAACTCCAAACTATGAGTCATTACAACCTATATGAATCTGTTAAATAGATCGTAAATGAAAATCTATGGATTATGTATTTGTTGTTCATTGTAGTAGTTACGTGGGGCCATGGGCATACCAAAATCTAAATTGTTATGATCATGAACTAATAATGCACCATCACCATTCTATTCATTTTCCAATCATCCAAATGCTTGAACCATAATCATAAATACATGTCAAAAAATATTATGGACCTAGGAATGTGAATGAGCTGAAAAAAACTAATTATGACGTCCTTTCTAGGAGAACTTAATATCACTCAGCCCCATTAAAGAGCCCAAAAGATGAATATTTCGATTAATTATTGTGGATTGCAAGTTTTTGAACTCATACCAAATCTCTAAACCTGTTAATAAATACCATAGAAAGGCCACTTCCAACTATTGTCCAAGGAATAGGGTCCAATAGAATTGAGTAGTCCTATCGGTGAAAAGCATTCAATTGGTCCCAAGGCCTTTAGATTTAGTCGAAGACCAAGGCAAATCAAATTGTGATTAAGCTTAATTGACATGAGTTCAGAGAGATACAAAATGGGACCAAAAAATGAATTCTAAATGGAGTTGGTGGCTTGGAGAATTTAAGTGTAAGCTAGGGTCCAAGGTTGTTCATTTCTTTATTTTTGTGATCTTTTTCCTTGTTTTTAAAAATCCTTGTTGTTCAAATTTTGTTGGGATGGAACGCATGTTATGGATTGAGGACATTGTTGAAAGCACATGAGCTCTCCCTTTCTTGACCAATGTTGGACTTAACATGGCTGATTTTGTGAATCTTGAAATGGTGGTTGCACTTTCATCCTTTTCAAGTGAATGAGATGGAGGTGAATTGGATGGCGGGGAAGAAAGTTGAAGGATTACACCAAACATAAACCTAACCCTCTCACATGTGAATCATATTTTTTTATTGGAATATCAAAAGGGACCCAAAGCTTTAAGACACACTCAGTATACCCCGGGAAAACATATCCTTTTAAATGGTTAAAAACATCTAATTCAAGTTTCAATTTGTTTCAAATTGGTGCTTAGGATTTTTGTCCCTAGACCCTAGTTTAAAGTGCACCCAAAAAGGGGCTTCAAAATACCATTTATTGGAAATAATGGAGGAAACAAAGGCAAGAAAACATTAATTACACTTGTTAACACACATTTGTAGGATTATAATATAACAAGGACAGGAAAGGCCAATTACAAGTTGAAATGAATAAACTAAAATGCCACAAAATTGAAGGTTTTCTTGGCAATAAGAAGAAAACAAAAGGTAGTAGAAAGATGCAAAAATAATGAGAAAAGAACACATTATCATAGATATGGAGATCAAACAAACCAAGAATCATGAGAAGGTTAGGTAGGAAGTGACAAATATGTAGAATATGATAAGGTGGAACCACTAGCTCATTAACCAATTTCAAAGTAATCTAACTAATTAATGGTCCTTTTTAAATGTCATATCAAATCAAGCCAACAACATCATTTTGTGTATGTCATTGATGTTTAGTGGCATGGAGTTTGCAAAGTGATCAAGCAAAATAAAATCACCATTTAATCCTTATGATGAAATCATTACATTGTCATTTGACTCAACAAGTATGAGTTGTAAATATGGATAGTGAGTTAAGCTTTAGGGTACAATTGACCATGAGTTATTCACTACAAACCATTTTTGTACAAGTCACAAATTCTTAAGGATTATATTCACAAAATTTTGACCGATGCAAAATGAATGAATTGGTAATAACAAAATCATGTGACAATAAAGAGGCATGGCTTAGAATGAAACCTATTTCTATGGTGGCAAAATCTCTTTGAAAGGTTTGATTATCACGAGGAGACAAGTTATCATAATGAATAGAAAGAGGTCTAATTTTCTTGAGTAAACACATTTCATGTGATTCATGAAGTTAGAAAATTGGCTGAACATTTAATCCTCGATTTGATCATTCAACACCAAATGTTATCCAACCATCATTAACTCTTACCTAATCCATTTATGGATCCGAAGGTGCCCCAACATACACATAGACAAATGAATAATCTTGACAAAAATATTTGAAGGCATGTTTGAATTGGTAATCATTAAGTATAGATTCCTTGAATGGTTAAAGGTAAAGTGGAGACATAGGTACACGTAGCAAATGAGAACAAATCCTAGATGCGAAAGTATAAAAGTTTGCAAGAGGATGTGAAAGAAACATGTTCCAAGTGTAGAAGCTCAACAAACTTCCAAACATAGCTCAATAGAGAACAAGAAGAAGGCTCGACAACAACTAGACCCATATCAAAGCACAACAATGAAACATAATGATGGCATCGAAGAGAATAAGGAAATGCATTTTGCGAGTGATGAGACAAAAAACGCTAGTCCTTTGTGAAAGTTAATATGTTGATGTAACTAAATTAGGGAACCGAAATGTGTAATGTTGTATGTAGCTTGGATCACTCTTCATAACTATATTTTTATTTTTATATATGTGAAGGAAATTGAAGTATCAAGAAAGGGAAAGGAATGTGATTTCTTTATAGGGAAAAAGGAATCTATTGAAGTAAGAATTTTTGCGCTATAAGATGAGATAATTGTACTTTGAAAAGAAATATATTAATTGAATAAACTCCACGAGCTTTAACGAGTGGATATCTTTCATCAAAGGAGGAGGTAGGAATGGGATATGGTGCAAACTTGCGGGATGATGGCAACAACACACAAAGCTCAAGCCATCATCCTTCGATATGTCCCAATGTAATTAGGTTTGTTAAAAATAAATAGGGTTTGTGCAGCTAAAAGTTGAAGTTCATAGTTTGAGTTAAATACTAAATGTCACAATTTAAGATGCATACATGATAATGTAAATAATCTATCATTTTTTGGAGATTAGTACAAACACAAAACTGTAGAAATAATGGTTATTTTTTGGTGCAAAGATGAGTTCATCATGAAATCAATGTTGAACTCAAATGTATAAACAACTAGAAATAATTTAATGTTGATACCATAGTTCATGGTTGAGTTTTAGAGAAAGGTTTCCATCTTTTTATGTCATATCAAGGTATCTTGTAATTCAATTTTGATTTATGTTAAACTAGGTCAATTCATTTCTCAACAGATATGTCCATCTAATTTTCATTGACAACACATTTTAGTTCATAGTTTAATGTTTAGTTCACTATTCGGTTCAAAACTCAATTGATTGTTTAGTTCACTACTCAATTCAAACTCAATTGATTGTTTAGTTCACTACTCAATTCAAAGCTCAGTTATTGCCCACCTCATTATTCATTTTAGAAATTAGTTTTTTTCAATTCATTGTTTTGTGAAAAAATCATTTTTTTCACAATTCACAACACATTTGAACTCTTAGTTTAGTGTTCAGTATGGAACTCAATTTGTTCTCCAACCCCCAATGTTTTTCTCAAGTTCAGTAATTAGTGGAAATGGCAACTCAATAATAAGGTCCTAATTCAAAGTTCACAGTGTTCCAATTTGTGATAAATAGCTCAAACTATTCACATGTTTTTTAAAAGACCTTATTTTACAATTTTGTAAGGTTTGAAGAAGTAGTGTGTTAGGGTTTAAGTTCATAGAGGTATATATTTTATTCATTGTCACAACTTATGTTTCTTGTGGAATTGTTTGTGCCATAATAAAAAGAAGGTTAGGAGCTTGGGTAGGAGTTTTCAACACACCACAAGAGAAAAAAACACCTTTAGGGTAAGAATTCTTCCCAACCCAACTTTCTTTTTTTCATTCCAAGTTTAAAAAAATGCAAATTCAAGCATGGATTCAAGCTCAACAAGATTTGAACTTAAATCCAAGCTCAAGCTCATATTCTTGAAGGATGTCAAGCTACCCTAAGAGCTTGGGATAAAAACTAAAAAAAAGTCAAGCTTGGGTTCAGCTCCAGAAATGGACCCAAGTTTAAGCTTGGTTCCTCTTTTTTTGTTGTAGCTAAACTATTTATTGGTGTCAAGAATAATTTGACTATAGTAAAAAAAAGGAGCCAAGTTTGGGCCCAATTCCAAAAATGGAACCAAGCCCAAGTTTGATTCCTCTTTTTTTTCTACAACTAAGTTACTCTTAACACCAAAAATAGCTTAGCCACACCATTAAAAGGAACTAAACTTGGGCTTGTTTTTGAAAATGGAGTTGGGCCCAAGCTTCACTCCTTTTTTTTTCCTATAGCCAAGTTACTTTTGGCACCAAAAGTAGTTTGGCTCCTTTATTTTTTATGTAGTCGAGCTATTATTGGCATCAAGAGTAGTCCGACTACATTAAAGAAAGGGGAGCCAAGCTCTAGCTTGATTCCATTGTTGATCTAAGTCTAAATTTGATTCCAACAATGAACCCAAGCCAAAGCTCGACTCAATTTGCAATTGTACTCAAACTAATTTCGACACCAAAAGTAGTTTGAGCTTGTGATGGAGAAAGGAACATACCTTGAACTTGGCCCCATTTTTGGGGGTTGAGTTCAAGGTTGGTTTTTTTTGTTTTTCAAGCTAACAACTTCCGGCACCAAAAGTAGTTTGACTTGCTCCAAAAGTCTTGGCCCAACGATGAGAACTTAACTTTTATCTACTTGTGCAAGATAATTTTTGTAAATGTTTCCTAGTCACAAGGATCATGGAAATGCCTAAGATATTGAGAAAGTTGAAATCACATTGCAATTGTGATCTACTTGTGTTTTGAAAATTTTAACATTGTGGATGTGTTTGCAAACTTCTCAAAGGGTGGGATATTATGTCTTTTGATAAAATTATAAAGGTGGTCCAGAGCTAGACAAAATTCAATAGTGCTAAAATCCTAGACAAACACAAAATGGTGCCCAAAATAAAAGTGCAAATGGCAATACCATTGTTCAAAATGATTTCCATGCCCGTAATCCATTGTGCTTTGAAGATTAATGTCTTCAAAATAGAGTAGGCATTCTAAATAGGGTATTGAAAAGGGGACAAGGTGTTTTATGTCTCACCTTTTAATTGGAAGGGTCAAAAGAAATTTATGGATTAGCACATGTCTTCTTGGAATCAACATTGGATCTCCAAAAATGAGAATTTGAAATTTTTTTACTTGCTGATCTTGACCCTTAGGTTTTTGTCCAGGCTTATGTTTTTTGTTTAGGACATGAATCATAAATTGCAGTCTTAGTTGCCATATATTAATCGTGTGCATGATGATGAACCTTCTTAACACATTTTTATGAATTTTATAGTCAGGATTAGATACCTCCCATGGGCTTGTTGAGTTGTTCATTGCCATGACAAACCTCAACAAGTAAGTTTATAATGTTTTCTCAATTTTCTTTCAGTAAACATAAAAAAATGTTCTTTGATTGGTTCGCTCTATCTTTGTAATCTATTGAGCTCAACTGCGTGAAGCCCAACCTTGTCCATGAGTTTTTCCACATCCAAATAATCTATTGGAATTATCTCACTAGAATAGTTCAAGGATGTATTTCTAGCAAAAAATTATAAGAAATGCCAAATCAAGTCACGGAAGACTTGGCATTCCTTCACCTCAAAAGCATGTTTTGAATACATGTATGAGGTTTAAAATTTTCTACATTCCTTTGAATTCTTATTCTCTCCAACTTTTTTTCTCTACTTCTTGAAGTTTAATTTTCCATTGTTCTTGCAACGTGAGATCTTTATAACTCGAGATGCCGCAATGAAACTTTATTATGAAAAGTTTCCCAACATTAAAAATTGCTAACTAATGAAATTCTAGGAGCAAATTGAAAGAGCCATGGACCAAGTTTTAAAAAATCACTACTTGGCCTTTTGTAAGCACTTGCCAGTATGTGATCCATCTTTGAGTCCAAATTTATTAAAGGAAATACGAGTTCAGTATGACATAACTTAGAGCCTAAGATGTTAACTAAAAAGCTCTAAATGGACACCTACTTTTGTGTCTCAACCTAAGTAGAAATTGTCCTAGTTCCGGGTGTGGAATGACTCTATTATTTTGAGGGAGGCAAAAAAATTCCCCAAGCCCAACTTTTCTAATACCTAATTTAACAAATGGTTACACAAATCAACCTTCTGGCATTAGGTAATTTATTGCTTGAGATTTACTTATAGTTAGTTCTTAAATTATGATTTTTTTTTCAAGACTCCCCTTTTTAATGCACTTTCAATTTTACAACTTGAGATTGAAGCACTTAAGTTATTCAATGTAATAGTCTCTAATTTTGATTTGATTATCAAAGAGGTCCCATGTATGGTCTTTCTCTTCATATATCTAGCAATAAAGGTTGGTAGTATGGGAAACATGTTTTTTTTGCAAATTTAAACTTAAGGATGGGATTTGAAGAAACAAATCTTGGGAGCAACAATTTAAGAACAATGAGGCTATTAAGCAGGTGTTGTACAAATATTTTAACTTGTTTTTTTTTCCATTCCATGAAAAAATTTCATTACATGCACAAATTAACTCCCATTGTTTTCTTGGTGTGAATCATTTTTCATAAAATAATTGTGATCACCACATTGGTTCACATATTCTTAATGCCAAAAATATGAAATTGATATCCATTTTTGTAGAATTCAATGTGAAGATTATTTTTTAGGTGTTGTTCATGCCCTTGCATGTATTTTTATCATGTGTTGCTTTCCCAAGGTGCCATTGACTAGATCCCCGATCTCTTGGAGATATGGCATGACCCCAAGGTGGCTAGCACAATGTTCTATAAGGATTTGCTCAAGGACTAGCCAACTTTTCATCTTCTCCAATGCGATTAGTATTTTGATTGTTTGATAATAAAACCCCTTCCTTGGAAATTCCATTGAAGGAGAATATTGAACCGGCCTTCATGGAGAATCTTGCAAGTTCAACAAGAACATAGGTTGAAGGTGGGAAATGCAAAAGAAATTCTTGCAAGGGAAAATGTAAGTTGAAGGAGAAAGGGAAGAAAGTTCCCTCCTTGGATGCAAATTCAGAGGCTTTTGTTGATGTGCGCTTACACCAAACTATAGGTGTGGAGATGAAAAAGGATATAAGAAAATAAGGAAAGGCTACTCGTCCACCGGTCCTTGCCACTCTTCATGTTGGAGTCCATAGCACATAATAGGGATCATTCCTTTAATTTACTCCATCCCACCCAAGTCCCATCATTCTTTTTCCCACCAGACCTCCTGGATTTCAACACAAAGTTTTCCCATTGCCTTCCATTGTGGCCACTAAAATCTCTTATTAGATCTAACCCCTAGAGTATGAAATCATCTTCAAATTCATTCACCAAGTAGTTTGACATTACTTTCTCTTTTTCTATACAGCATACTTCAAGTAGTTTGTCATGATTGTACTAACTTGTGGCTTCTTCTTGTGCAGGTGAATTCATATGGTAAGGTTCAACTTGTCATTACCAACATTCCCAAAAACCTCGCTATTCCTATGGTTTCCACAAACCTTTCTAATATTCCTTATTATAATTAGATGGTCATGACTACAATGTGGTCATCTTTGATTTTGTAAAAAAGTTTTTGGCCTTTAATGGGGTTGTGTTATTGTTTCATTTAGATGGCCTTAGAATTTTTTTAAAAATTAGGTTTTATTTAGAGAGCTATGGCTTCCATATTTGGATGAAGTGGGATGTGGTTAATTCAATACCACTCACGAATAGCCAGGACTCATCATTGAAGGTTCCATCACAATTCCACATGTTTTCATTGGATTTTATTTTTCTCAAATTGAATTTTGTCTTCAAACTTTGCAGACTCTCCTAAGCCATGTTATTTTTCTCATCATAATCCTTGATGGGAGCTCTTTTATGAGTAGGAAATTTGTCTTCTCCTCTCCATCCAATGAATTTATGAACAACGGTATTGATGTTTGTGGTGAGAATGTATTGTATAATTAGATGGATAGGGCCTCCATGTTTATATCCAAGGTTGGCATCCCTTTTAGGGCAGCCAAAGAAATGTATCTTGTTGTAGTTCAGGTTTTAATCAATGATTGTTCCAAGATTGGATCTTGTGATTTGTTTACATCCATAGGCAAGTCCCCTTCCTCAAGAAATTCATTTTTATTTTGTGCATCAACTCTTGTATCTAACTATTTTTCTCCATGTAGGCAATAGTGTCAAGCGTGGCAAAGTTTTGTGCACCACATCCTTGCTTTGGAGCCATATATGGAGGCTTTTTCGGAGGTGTTAGAACCTCTTGTGGTAGTGGACATGCATAACCCTAAATTTGACCATATTCATAGCTTTGACATTAACTTTCAAGAAATGTTCCAAAAGGATGTTTGATTATGAATAAATTCATTGTTTGTTTCAATATTCTACATTCCTTCCATTCATTTTGTTTTATCCCTCACATTGTCCTCCCATTTGATTTGCATAATGTTATCTCCATTGAAGAGCCTTCCATTCTCACGGCTAAATGACTTGCTTAGGGATCCTTCCATTTATTTCGTGTTGCCATCATATACCGAGGCACAAGCCTTGACATCGTTGCCTTCACCTCCTTCACGAATTTTTTCTTGTGGTTATGATCTTGGGGTTAAAAATTATTTCAATGATGAGGCATTGGAGGATGTGTAGAATTAATTTTTGAGCTCAAGGGTGGATCATGCTAGGTTTAGGAACCCATTGGGTGGTCCTAAGGTTCGGTGGAGAGCTCTATTGAACTTTTCATGTCTTGTGCCAAAATTTGCTTGTATTTGAATTCTCAAACTCAACTCCTCTTAATTCATATTCTTGGAACTCATGTAATATATTTCACCAAATCAATATCGACATAATTAATTTAGCACTACATCATCTACCAATTCTTAAGCATATTTCCAAATGATAGTGGTTGAATATGTGTAGAATGTTATACACACCATAATGTTGGAATTACCATTATCACACAATAGTGATAATATAATGTTATTGTTTCAATCACATATCTATTGGAAAGCATGTTATGAATTCTACCATGGTTCTAATATTAGTTATGAAAATATGTCTTACTTGCTTGATATTTCACTCAATGTTGTTTAATTTTCATATTCCTTGCAATTTTTTCTTCTATGGCAATTTTTATTTTTGCTTAGGTTTTCATATTTACTTGTAATTTTTTAATATGTAATTAGATAGGTTTGCATAGATTTGTAGCTCACTTGTTTCTTGATATTGATATAATTTAGTATATGGGTTTCACAAATGACTTCCAACTTATAATGATTGAAACAAACCTAAAAAAAAATCACGAATTTCATAAATTAACTCCAAACAATATATATTGTTTTTTGTTATGTCATTCCATGCGTGTTCAAAGAAATATTGATGGAAACACATCACAATTTGCATATCAAATTATATTTTTTTAATTTGAATTTAGAGAGGTTGTTCATGGTATAGATTAAAAACCATTATCTTTTGAAAGGCATATAATTATGTATCTGGGCTTTGGAAATTATTTCAAACTTTAAATTATGGTTGCTGATGTTCAAAGAAATCAAGAATTTCATTTGTCAACTCTTGAAAGATTTTTTTTTCCAAATGGCATGCCATATTGGTTCAAACACATTTTGTGCATGTTAATCACAGATTATATGTTTGCATGTTTTGATCAACTTTGCTTTTATTTTTGAAACTATCTCAAGGTAAAGTTCTAATGTACATATGTTTTGGAAATAGATCCCAAATTCCATAATTGGAAATTTGCAAAAATAACTCAAATGTTCTTAATCAATGCATTGTTGATTATTTCAAAACAGTTATGTTGGTAACAAATCACACATTTCAAATGTATAATATTATATCAACTATGAATTTAAGTTTGAAGTTATTTGATAACAAATCACAAATTTCATAATTGGAAAACTATAGAGGGAGATCAAATTTCTTTATATATCCATTACAAACGAGTTCAATCTTGTAATAATGGAAATATATCACAACATTCATGTTTGAAGTATTCTGTTAATTATGAATATAATTCTCAAAATATTTGAAACTAACTCCCAAATGTCATGTTTTGAAATGTCCATAAGTAATTCAAGTGTTTTTTTCATTATCCTACATTACTAATGTCTTCAACAAAGCTTTATGCAATCAATTATCAAATGGGTGTAATGATAATCAAACGAGCCAAAAATGATATCAAATAACAAATAAATAAATAAAAATTAGAAAAATATTTATGTTTTACCATTAAAAACCATGACAATCTTAGCAAGTTGTTCCTTTTTCATTCATATGAATGTCAAAAAATTCAAACCAAAAATCAATGTGATAAAATTTTAAGTTTAAATTTTGATTTAGGACCTTTGAAAATGAACACCTGTTGCATCAAAAGGAATCAATTTTGCAAAGGACTATCAAAAGGACTCATATAATAAAACAAATATTCATTTATATGAAAAAATTATTTTTGGGCAAAATAACATGTAGTCCTTTCATGAAGTAATGTTGTTGGCTCATTTGATTTTGTTTGCACCCAAATGTCATATCTAAAGTATTTTTTCAATTGTGAATAGATTTTTCATCCTACTTCAATCTAAATTGTAATTTTTGTGATTGCAATGGGGAATAAATAATTCAACTACCTTTTTATATATGAAATTACAATTTTTTTCAAATTAACGTTTGTGGATTCAAATGTCTAATGTCATATTTAATGTACTTTATTAACTTTGAATTTAATTATGAAAATGTCTCAAACCAGATTACAAATTTTTGGTGGATATAAGTTCTCTTAAAACAATACTTTTCAAACTGCCATGATGAAATAACCAAACACACACAAACAAATGTACATCTTACACTAGCTCAATCCCTCCATTTCAGTGATGTTAGTTCATTTGATGGTTTTGCAAATGACACACCTTCCTCTTTTAGAAAGTCTGCTACTTTTTTCTAATTTTAAGATGTCATGGATGTCAATGGTCTCATTTGTGGTGGTATTGTGAAGAGCCTTTGACTTTTAGAATTGGTTCATCATCCATTCCTTTGCATGATTCTACCACAACTTCTAATGTTTTGTTATTGTCATCATTTCAAGACCCTTACATTTTAATTGAAGTCCCAAAGCCAATTCTCACCAATGGCACCATTGTGTTTACCTCCTTGTAATAAACAAGTGTCAGTGATTCGTACTCATCTTCCTCTAGGTCGCTTTGGTTTTTTGGCCATTTTTTTAATTATGTTTTTGAACAAATACTTATTCTGAAATACAAATCCAAATAGATAATCAAATTGTTTCAAGAGTTGGATTATGTAGTTCCAATTTGTTGGGTATGTTGGCCACAGATTGTCTCTCAAAGGCTATCATAAACTATTGAGAAAATCCTTGTCAAACATACAAATCACCATCACATAAATTTTGTAGTCATTTAAGAAGTTCCTTTGTGCCCAATATCCAACTTCTGCTCGGTGTACTACATCAATAAACTTCAAAAAAAAATTCCCAATTGCAAGGTACAAGTCTAAGTCCTTAGGAATTTTACAAGCCATGTCTGTTGTTTTTTGCAAGGTGGAGCAAAGTAGTTGAGAGTAGAAAACTTGTATAAAAAACTCATAAGACAACAAATGAACATGTTGTTACTGATCATGTGTGTTATGAAAGTTCACCTAGGTTAAATACCCGTTTCTTGAATAAATAGAACGTGGTTTGCATTGAAATATAATAATCTATTAATATGAATAACGATGACCACAAACCTATTGGATTTAATGACAACAACAATTAGATTTCATACGGAAAGTGGCATTGTTAAATTCCAAAAAGATATTCATAACAATGTACTTGTCAATTTTTCACATTCTATTCTTACATTCTTATATTAATGTCCCTAATTACTTTAACACTTTGTAGGATACATTTGCAAACCTTGTAATAATTTTTTATTTCGTCTTATTACAATAATCATGTCACAATAATCTTGTTAGAATGGTTTAAATATATTTTGTTTTAAAAAAAAAATCGAAAAAATTATAATATATGACCACTAAAATATTTATCACTTGTGTTTTGCTAACAAATTCATGTTGTAGTTATGTTAAATTCGACTGTCATTACAATGACCATGAATGATGTAGCAAAATATTAAATATCCTATTAACATGGCAAAATATGCTTTGTGTTGTCAAAAAATATTAACTATGGAAAAATATAGGGTTTTACAACTAGGCTTACAACTCATGATATTTATACAACCTTGAATGTTATCGAACAAGTTGCAACAATTGTAGTGAACACCCTATGTTGTATACAATATCATATATATGGTGCAACTCACATGCAATTGTATGCAATTTCCTTACAACTAATCTCCACATTAGATTTTCACACACATTCCAACGTGGCAAACGAAATGCCAATGTGGCATTTCATCCATTTGTCGACGAATGATGTATGTTAATACCTTTTGTAACTTATTTACAACTATTTTACAACTAGTTTGACGAATATAATCTTTAGTTATTTCATTCATCCATTTGATGTGAATGGATTTTATCCCAATCCTTTGTAACTTATTTACAATTATTTTACAACTAGCTTGACAAATATATTCCTTTATTATTTCATTCATCCATTTGACAAATGGATTTTAAATATCCTTATCTTTTGCAACTTATTTACAACTATTTATAACTAGCTTAACAAATATATTTTTAATTATTTCATTCATGCATTCGAATAATGAATTTTGTTCTTATCCTTTGTAACTAACTTATAACTTAAGATGAAATGAAAATAAAGGATTTAATGACTAATTTGCAACTAGGTGTTTAAATTTGGGTTTCAAAGTAATTGTATGGTAGTTGATTTTAGTAGTACTAAATAATTAAATTGTAATTTATAATGCAATTATTCAAACTTCACACAACCATTATCATGTTGTCATAATTGTAATAGATAAAACTGAATTACATTGGACATCATTATTTATAAACATGAAATGGATTTGAGAATTTAAATAAATTTACATTCCATGTTGAAAAATACATTACAAAAAATAAAAAAATGTTATTAAAAGACAATTCAATTGTGAATTTAAATATAATGCCCAAGCTATATATAACAAACATTTTTCTCTGTCTAAAAAAAAGGTCAAATCATAAAAATGATGACCCATAATAATCAAATATTGTCATTTACAACATTATGTTTCATAAATGAATGTTTTCTTCTATTTTTGTTGAAATGGAACTTGAGCCATGCAATTTCTTCAATGCACCTTATTTGCTTAAAATCTGCCATGTAGTTCCACATGTGAAATGAAATTAGTAGCATAACATAGCATTGTAATGTCAAAAAATGTAAATGATCCCTTTAACTTGACTAAAACTAGTTTATAACTATATTACCATTAACATGCAACTTATTTGTCACTAAGATGCAACATATAAAATATTGATAAAAACTAAATTATAATTTGTACACTTGCAAATATAATCAAATATTGTGCTTATAATCAGGTAAATTGAATTATAATTTTAGGTATTTTTGAAAAAACCTTACCTTGTATGTTGATGTTAATGTTGATGTTGATGGATTAAAAACATAATGAAAGTTTGGCCCTATAACATAAAAAGAACAAAAGTAAGAACCTTTAATATCCAAGAGTAAGAAAAAATACTTTCAACATCTAAAACCAAAAGTAAAAACTTTGAACATCTAAAAATAAAAGCAATCACCATTAACATAAAAAAGTTTCAGTAAAAACCTTCAACATCCAAAAGTATGAGCAAGAACCTTCAACATTCAAAAGAAACAACAAAAACCTTCAACATTCAGAAGTAAGAGCAAAAACCTTCAACCTCCAAAAGCAAAAACAAAATCCTTCAACCTTTCTAAGAACAATAACAAAAACCTTTAGCCTCCAAGAGCAAAAACAAAAACTTTCAACCTTTTAAAGATAAAAAACAAGAACCTTCAACCTCCAAGAGAAAAAACAAAAGTCTTCAAGCTCTTTTAGAGCAAGAACAAAAACTTTCAACCTCCAAAAGAAAAAACAAAAGCCTTCAACCTTTTTAGGAGCAAGAACAAGAACCTTCAACCTTCAAGAGTACAAACAAGAACCTTCAACCTTCAAGAGTAAAAACAAGAACCTTCAACTTTCAAGAGAACCTTCAACCTTTAAGAGTAAAAATAAAAACCTTAAACCTTCAAGAGAAAAAACAAAAGCCTTCAATCTCTAAATTATTTAAATAACCAATATAACTTATAACAACCTTTTAGCTTTAATTTTAAATTAAACAAACAAAAATAATCTTAATTATAACACATGATATGAAAATTATGTCACCAAATGACTATGAAATATACAAAATGTTTGAATAAAAAGATTTTAAAAAAAAAATCATCTTGAATTTCCTGACAATAAGCATAAACACATGAAAGTCGTTGATGCATTGGAGTAGATGTGTTGATATATTGCCATGTGTCACTTGCTTAAGGGTTTCTTGCTCAAATTTCAAATCTTTAAATTTCAAATTTTAAGTTCAAATATAATTGCATACTATTCGCAAACAAGTTGAAATGTCATATATATTGGGTGGTGGAAATGTATACACGTGGCATGATTGTATGTGTTACTCAAGGCCGTACATTTGTTACAAAGTAATCGTTGATTAATGACTAAATATATCCTAGTTGTGATTTAGTTGTTATATGCGATTAAAGTGCAACTTGTCAACAAAGTCAAACATGGTTGACTACAACCGTATATATAATGCGTAAATTGTATTGTATAAATATACATCTTGCAATTAATTTGCAACTATAATACAACTTTTTGATTATTTAATGTGGCATTTTATTTATGAATTTGTTGTATTTCCATGGGATAAGTGCAATGCAATTGTATATTGGTTATTTTGGAGCTCTAGTTATAGGGTAGTCTAGTTGCCACATACACAATTTCTCATAGTGATTCTTGCGACATGGTAGGAAATATTATAAGATATTCGCTCTTACTCATGCTCATAGGTTCACGCTCACAAGCTTACAAAATAACATTCCCCTTGTTTCCTTCTATGAAAAAAAAAAAAAACAAACATATAATGTTATATTTATATGGGACAAGACCTAACTTAAAAACCTAACTTAACCTTAAACCTTTTTAAAATTTGTATTGACTTTAAATAATTTTGGTTATAGTAGATTTCAACTTAGTAATAAAAGATCATATCCATGGTTTAGTAGCTAAATTATGGTCTAATAATGAATAAGATTTCAATAACCTTGGCATCCTATGAATTTTAATTATGCACCTCATGCTTACACTTGAACTTTAAATATCTCAATTCAGATTTGAAAGATAACACATAAACCTTAAATGTTTCTCCACTATTTAACCATTATTTTCATTTTCACTCAAATATATTATTACTTTTTGTTGAACATCAACTTTTTATCATGTACATAAAAAATAATTAAATACACAAAAAAGTCAAATTTGATTTTTTCCCCCTTTTTTGGTTAAATGTATTAAGTGTTTGGTTTTAAACAAGATATAATTTGTTCTTTTTGTTAATATTTCAAAAAAATTGTGTTGAAAATTTTCCATGCCCAACAAAATGATATTAAATATTATAAAAAAATTTCTTAAGAAAAAATCTTTATCAAGTCACCATATTACAAAAGAAAAAAAAGAGAAAAAAAGAATATACCCACCCCATTTTAATCCAACCACCCCATCCCACACCACCTAAAAAATAATTCCTTAGAAAACAAAAAAAAACCCCACCTTCCTTCCTTGAGAAATAACCAAACTTCTCCCTCCCATGCCACTCACTCAATAACCCTTTGGGTTAGTCCCCATCCACAAAAAAAATCACCTCTTCCGATCCCACCCAAAAAAAATCCTTTGGAAAGGGGTGAAATTACCCCCAAACCTTCCCCTCCTCACTAGAAAAAACCCTTTCGGAAAAGAAAAAATAAATTCCCAACCCCTTGTCCTTTTTTTTTTAAGCTCCACGTACAACTTGTAATTCTTTCAATCTAATTGAATTATCCACTCCTTATACCCATTGAAACTCCATAGTAAAAAACAAACATGTGAAAGAGGAAAAATAAATAAAATTTAAACCACTTTGCTTTCATTAAATTTTCACCTCTAAACCCCACTATATCCCCATCCAATTTTTCAAAAAAACTTACACGGAAACCTATAACCTTATCCATTTACCCAACTTTTGATTCTCTAACCCTTATACCTTAATAAAAATGAAATAAAAAATATGGGTGTCAGTTTGTTTAAGTGTTTCAAAAATATTGTTCTTCGCAAATTTTTCGGCAATTTTTGGTACAAAATACCACTTAAGGCAGTGTTAAATGTGTGATAATAAAAATGTAAAATTACAATCTTGTAGTATTGAATAAACACATCACAAAAATGTGAAAATATTTCCATGGATATGAATATAAATGGTATTTTGGTGGAATTGTATAGACACAAATTATTTGTCTTATAGAGTAAATACCTTTTATGCATGTAAAATTATTGTAGTATAACCATTTGTATAAGAAAAAAACTGTAATAAATTGATATATGTATATAATGCATCTTTTGAATACCTTATTGGCCCAATTACATATATTGATGGACCCCTATAGTGTTAAGAGTGTGCTAAAATTCAACAATTTGTTGTCCACGTAACAAAATACTTTGATTTTTGTGTGAATGGACAAAAATCACCTCTTAATGTATTTAACATGATCTATTTTAGTGCCATGTCTATTTTTATATTTAAAATTAATCCTTTCAAAGTTGTAGCCATATGGTTTACAAGTGGGTCCTAGATTTTCAAAATACCTATAAAATATGACTTATTTTCACCAAATACCAATATTTTCTATAGATTTGACCACGAAGTAGGTAGAAAATTGTCACAAGTCATGTGGTTTGAATGTTTTAAGAGCTTGACACATATAAATTATGCAATTTGTATGTATAGGTGGGAAAGTTGGTTGAAATGTCTTAAAATGTTGTGGTATTTAAAAATATTGGAAGATTACAATACCTTTATCATTTTTGAGACATTCAAACAAATTCTGACCCATATGTTGAATTAGAAATATAAGGCATTTTTTCAAGGTTGAACTGTTCTTTTGCATATGCCGAATGTCAATTTCCATCCACCATATTGACTTCCCTTTAAACAACTAACCATATAGGAACAAGACCCAAAAAAAAAATGAATACACTAGTAGGATTTTAGGGGAAAAAACAACTAGATTTACAATTAAATTTATAATCATATTAGATTAAATAACTATGGTCACTGGAGTTATGATGAATAACTTGTTTAAGTAACTCAACATGACATGGTGTGAAGTCATGTCCAAAACAACTAATGTGTAATGTCCACATGGATTTACATTTAAAATAAAAGTATGTAGTCATTTAGAACGCGTAGTCATGTTACAATCATTTACAACACCATGTAATCGTTTTGTAGTCATTTCAGACCAAGTTTAGAATGTCATTAGAAGGAATTGAACCTTCATCTCCATGGCCACAAACTAACTCCTTAATCATCCAATCAATACTTCAACTTGTGATATATTATGTCATCACATAAATATAAACATATATATTTCAAATCTTATGCATTATCATATCATTATTTAATTATGTAAGTTCATAATAAATGAATTTCAATTTTAATTATATGGTTATATTTTATTTAACTAAATATTTTTAATTCAGTAATAAAATTTAGTGTTTAATTTTTTTCAGTTATAAAGTAAATATAATTTGTAATTTGGAATTTGCTTTTAATATTTTTTTATTTGGTTCATACATTTGGATTTTTTGATAATTAAGTTCAACCAATTTAATATTTTTTGGGCCATAAATTAGAATCAAGATTCTAATTTAGTTTAATCCATATTTTTAATTCCATACTTTTATAAAAATTATAATTTTCAAAATTTTAGATGTAGATATATTATATCAATTAAAAGTATTTGTTTCAAAAATTACATTGCAAGATTTTAAACTATAAACATACACATAAATATCACATGATTTAATTTTTAATTTTAAAAAAATTATCATTGATTAAACCTTATACATGCATGCATGCCATTTCTCAAAAGAATGAACTAATATATAACATTTTTATAAATCCCTAAAAAATGATTCCACTTGAATTTCATATAAACATATGTTATCATGTACTACACACATAACTATTGCCATTACAAAATGACCAATGAAAAACTTTATGAATGTACATGATATTAATTATTATCTAAATTTTCGATATAACTCACAATATACAATTAGGTTATGACTAAAATTATGTTAATTTGATTGCATATTTATACCATGTGGCAAAATTACACATGTTAAATGGATGGACATTAATTTTCCATGTTATATTTCAAATAAAATTACAATTTTTTTGATATGTGATTGCATAAGACACCAAATCCTTTTAATATCATATGCAATATCATAATGTCATAATTATTTTTGTTGGTTAGTCACTTTAACAAGTTTACATCTTTAGTTTGAATGTATATAAAATTGAATACATGCCCCACATTATGCTAAAAATTCATTCCATTAATCCATTAGTTGTAATAACCATTAAATTGTAATTATACATATTGTTACATAAACTAAATAGTTACAAATATGGTTCATAGTTGTTTTTAAAATTGTTGAAGACCACTAATTGTTTACGAAGCGATTACATAGGACATGAATTCTTCTAGTAATAAAACAAAAGACTTTTTCAAACCCAATGCACTTCCTTGAAACTAGAAACCAAAGACCCAATGCAAACAACAAAATCTTGGTGTAAAACACAAAAACCAAAAGCCCATAACACAAGTAGATACCAAAGATTCAATGTAAACAATAAAAACTTGATGTAACACACAAAAATCCAATGTAACAAAAAAACAAAAAAAACTGGAAACCCAGAACATAAACATTAAATAAAAAACTGAATGAAAGAAACCCAAATTTGAAGACATAAAAGGTGAAGAAGATATTACTTCAACTCCTTGTTCACTATGCTCTAGATCAATCATAACCATAGTCTTAATTTTCTTATTACATCCAAAACAATAAAACCAAAGATTAAATGCACATAGAAGTTTCAAGAAGACACCTATTGAAAACTCTACAATTTCTTCAAAGGGTATTGTAATTCACCATGCCAATGTCCATCACATAGAACATGCTTCAAAGTCCCATAATTTTCTAAAAAAATGACACAACATTATAACATTGTGGCTTCCACCATCCCTTTGATTCTATTGGTGTTCTTCACATATCAAACAAGACTAAAAAAACCACAAAACTAGAAACTAGAAACCCAAAACAAAAACAAAAGCAAAAAACCAAGTGAAAGAAACCTAAACTTCAAGACACAAAAAGTAAAAAGCCAATGGAAAAAACATGACAGAGGTACAAAGGATGGCAAGAGTAAGGAACAAGACATTAAAACACATAACATAGGATGGACAAAAAATAGAATACAACAACAAACCAAATTGAAACCCCATAGAAAAGAAAAAACACTAGTAACAAATTACATTGTAAACATTAAACACCAAGACTCTATTTGACAAAAGGAAAAATATTCATAAAACTAGATTAAACCCACAAATAACATGTATAATACACACCACACAAATAAATACCACATTGGAATCACTGGTCAATTTGGAATCATTGCATAAAAGATTTTTTCACCCTTGAAATTCTAACATAAAGCCTATTTCATCATCTTCATTTTTCCAGGGCTCATGATAAGATTACATTTGCCATTTTGATCAAAATAATAAAAATTTAAACTTCTAGATTTTATTGCATGATGACCGTCCATGAGAGTCATCCATACCATCGCCAAAACCAACATCCCATCTTGAATTCCACATCATTGGGCATGAGCTATAGAGTTGAGACATTTGCAAAATTAAAAAGAAACTCAACTTGGTGGACTAGATCACAATAATTACCACATCTTCCAACCATTTTAAGCCTTCGAAAATTCTTCCCATTACACCTCATTTGTAAATTCAACATTCCACCCTAAACTCCTTAGTTAGATTTGAATATGTTTCACATACAAATGCAAAGTCAATAAATTTAAGGCACCCAACATGTGGATCATGTGGCCAATTTTTGTCAAAAAAAATTAACTTATCAAGATTTTATGTTTGAAGTGTGACATTTATGAAATGCAATTAGGATTTTGACAATGAAAAAAATCCTTTTTGCTTCAATTTGGGAAGCTAGCACGCCCAAAATTTTCCTTGACAAGGTAACAATTGTTGGAAACCTATGATCTTTTGTGTGCCACCATGTTAAGGCACAATTGCAACTATTTCCATCACTAAAATATCAATGGTAAGTGTACAACTTTCTACCAACAAGGCCCCTTAAAATGTTTGTAGTTATATTTGTGGTGCAAAACAAATCTTCATTTCTAGTCCTTGAACTAGATGCATCAAGTTCTTTGGTAATAATTAACATTGACAACTTATAAACCTCCATAAGAAAAGGCAACAACAATTGCTAGTCATACTAGAAGCCAAACCAAACCCTAGTTGTTTTTAAAAGCCAACCTATAATTGGAACTTGGTTGATAAATTCCTGATCTAACTAATTGTAAACTAAAATTATCCAAACTAAACCTAAATTAAATGGGAACTAAAAACCAACCAAATAGAGTGAATGCAAATAATGGGATGTAAAACTAGCACATGAATTAATCTTGTGGAATCCCAATCAATATAAGGCTCAATTTGGAATTAAACACTACCTATCGACTTGAATTTTTTGAGTCAATTGAAGTAGAATTGTAACCTTGTTATGGTTTATTTTCTGTATTTTTTTGTTACACATAACAATTTTGTCCCTTAGCCTATGGTAAGTTCAAAAGGGAAACCTACAAAAAAAATCAAAATTAGAAATTAAAAAAAGGGAAAACAAATCACATACCTTGTTTTTAGAGATGTGTTTAATTTCCTAGGCCTCAATTTAACCTCCGTGCATGCTTGTTCCTAAGCTTGTTTCCCCTTGCTCAATTTTTCAACCAAGTAACGCATTTTTGAATGTTAGCTTGCATGCCCTTTATAGATGCACAAATTAGTCCATGGCAAACACTTTATTCTATAATGGCATATTGGCAAACCTTGGATTGAACATGCCCAAAACAAGAACCATGAAAAGGCTCTAACATGCCCAAACTCTTACAAGAAACCACTTAGTTCAAGTTAGTTGAACAAGATTATAAATTAGAGCCCTTGTTTTTAACATATGCAAAGAAAAATTTGTGAGGAAAAACTTGTAGTTTAATAGCCATGGCTGTCCCATTAGTTTTAGTAGCCTTGAACAAACTGATTGTCACATGTTTAGGTTCCAAATTGCTAGATAGGAAATTGACAACAACATCAAACAGGTCATGCACCCTTGCAAACATCCATAGATCAAAAGTAAATGTGGCAAAAAAAGATGTTAATGCAAGTTATACATATGTCACCAAAGTCTTCTCCGTTAAAGTAGTTAAAATCTCTTTCACAAACACTTTTTTGACGGGAAAACAACCTTTGGGCATAACTTGTAAACCATTCGGTAAAACCAAATGGATTCAAACATTCTCATTGTCAAAAAAACTTTTATCACATACAACATTACATCTTCCAAAATATCACCTTGGGTCTCATGGTCCTTTTAAAATTGGTTTGTAGAAAAGAAAAATCAAAAAATTGTAGTTGGGCTAACATGAGGGTGTTTAATGGTTGGCTCACATTCAAATGAAGGTTTAAAACAATTATATACCTCTTCCACATACTTCTTTAGCAAGGCACCATGTTCCATATTCACATGTTTCTTCATGGTAGTTATGCCATTGGATTTGTGGTATGGGGTAAAAATGAACTATTAAGAGCCACACGTGCCTTGCTTGGTTTAATCCTTATTAGGACCTTTTCGTTTTGAATAGTGATGTGGCATGTGTTAGGGCTAAGGCGAGATTTCAAAATGATTCAAACAAAGTAAGCTTTAAGGAGCTGTACAACATTTCATAGCTAACCCACGAAGTTAGGTTATTCATCACCTTCTTTTTCGCATAAGGAGCCCACTCATAAGTCATAAAATTTTCTCGTTTTTTAGGCATTTTTATTCATGAATTCACATAAATTTCTTGTGTTTGAAGCACCTTTGTTCATGTGTGGAGAGCTTTAGTATGTTCAAGATTGGTTACCTTCATGTGTAAAGAGCTTGGTTACAAAGCTTAGTCCTTCACATTTGTCGCAACCCTAGCCTTGGGCTCGTGACCAAGGCAAGGGCTTGCAAGGTGACGGGCCAAGAGGGAAGCCCGGGGGTCACATCTCATGCTCCCGGGAGTGCAAAAGAGTGTGAGGGAATGAACCCTCACACTCCCAAGTGAACTTTCATTTTGGGAGTTGGAGTCCCAATGGATTCCCAAATCTTCAGAGGGAAATTTCAAGAATCAAAACCCATTTGATTAAACAATTATTTATATCATTGAAAAGCTATTGAAACGTAGATGTCTAAAATGGGTTTGCATGACCCATTTGGACATTTGAAACACAAGTTATGGCCAAAAGAAAGGCCATGAATCAAATTGGCAGTTTGACTCCTAACCATTAAAAGTCAGGAATTGACCCGATTTCCTTGCGTGCAGGTGACGTGAGACAGACCGTTGAAAAGCTCTAGACAAGGGATACAACTTTGCTTTAGACTTCATCTCAATTAGAGGTCTCCACATAAAGTTATGGGGCCCCAAAGTTGTGGGAGTCCCAACTTTGGGAATTTTGGGATTCCCATTTGGGAGTCCCAGGACAAAATGCCATTTGGATGTGGGCCTCGTGAAGGCCTCATAATTATGCTATAAGGGGGAAGGTGGTGGCTTCCCCCAAGTTTGGGCCGTGGTGAATTTTGTGAGTTTGAGTTTGCCCGTGGTTCTTTTTAGCACCAAAAGTGTTCTAGCCATGCACTAATCAACTTGTTGTTTGGTTTGTGTAGGTTCGTTTGAGTGATTAAAGTGCTTCTCAATCTTCCTAGTCCCATCCCGAAGCTCCAGCACGGCCCTCTACCCTCGAAGTGTTGCGAGCCAGGGAGCGTGCCCCAATTTCTTACTTTTCTGCTATTTTCATCTTAGACTCACATTTGAGTCTCTTAAAGAGGTTGGGAGTGCGTCAACATTGGAGTAGTTGTTTGAGGTTTTTTATTTTATTTTATTTTCTTGGTTTTGAAGAGTGTGTTTTTTTAAGTGTTGGTTTGTGTTGTATAGTTCATTTGTATTATGACCATGGCCGATGAAAAGCCAAATGTAAATTACAGGTTTTAAATAGGAGAATTTTTTCTGAAGGTGTGAAAACTAAATGGGACTTGAATGAATCCAAAGTCCGACATAATTACAAAGCAAGCTTATGAAGTAGACATTGATGAAGTTTTTGACAAGGTTTAGGGTTTGAGCATTTAGATTTAAGGTTTTCAAATTTAGGGTTTAAGGTTTTTGTTTTATGGTTTTTGGATTTAAGGTTTTAGAGGTTGAAACCTTCACAAATTGAGGCTCTATATGTTTATTATTTAAATTGAGTATTTTATGGTTTAAGAATTTATTTGTTTAGGGTTTAGGATTTTATGTTTTTAGAGTTTTAGAGTTTGAATCCTTTATGGTTTAAGGTTTTATGTGTTAGGGTTTAAGGTTCTAGGGGGTGCAAATGAGATACAATGAACCAACATGATTATTTTAGAAAAAAATTGCATATCTTTTTCCCCTAAATTTTTTTTTCATATGAATGAATTTTGGAACAATCTTTTTGCAAGTTGTTATAATAAATGTTTATAATTGTTTTAGTACATGACATGTTTTTTTTATAATCATTTTTGAATAAATATGAAAATTTGAAAATGTCCTAATTCCTTGTAAATTTAATGTTATGTTTATAAAAATGATGATAATTTCAAATCATAACCAAAAATTCATTTTTACATTTTTTATGTTTTTAAAATAAAAAAACTACAACTTTCTTAACACATCATATAGATTATATCTCATTTATATGTGGTAAAGGATTTTCAAAGTTTTAAAATTCTCAATCAATTTTGAGAAGTTATTTAAATTTTTAAAGTTTTAAAATTCCACATATTTTAGGGTATGCATGCTTTTTCAATGTGGTTAATAAGTTTTTATTCTCTTAATTTTTTTCCCATCAAAATTTTAACATTATATGAGTCCTTTTAATAATCCTTTGAGAAATTGACTCCTTTTGATGTAATAGGTGTTCACTTTCAAAGGTCTTAAATCAAAATTGAAATTAAATTTTTTAATAAATGTATTTTTGGTTTAAATTCCTTGACATTTATGTGAATGAAAAAAAAACAACTTGCGATAATTTTCATGGTTTTAAATGATTAAACATAAATATTTAAAAAAATTTGATTGTTTTCTTTGTAGTCCAATGCCCTTTTTAGCTTGTTGGATTGTGATTGCACCTTAAAGACTTAAAGTTTTATGGGTTTAAACTTTAAGGTTTAAGGTTTAAGGTTTTAAATCTTTAGGGTTTATAGGGGCTAGGGTTTTAAAGGTTTAGGGTTATGGGGTTTAAAATTTAAGGTTTTACGAGTTTAAAGGTTTAAGATTTAGGGTTATAAGGTTTAGGGTTTTATGTGCAAGTAGCCATAAACAGAAAAGGTTATTAAAACTTTACATTTCATATATTGTTAATAACTAAATTTGGTTAAATCTTCCTAGGAATGATGGTATTATTTCAACATTTTCCTATGAATATTTGCCATTTAAGTTACATAAAAAATCTTTAAAAAACACATATAAAATAATAATTTCCACATTTGATTGTAAATAACAATTTTGTTGATGTTAAGGCAATGTTAATTGTAAGCCCTTGAAAATTGCTATACTATGATTTGTGGCATTTTTGTTGATGTTAAGGTGATGTTAATTGTAAGCCTTTGAAAATTGTGATATTGTGATTTATGGCATTATTGTTGATGTTAATCATAAGCCTTTGAAAATTGTGATATTGTGATTTGTAGCATTTTTGTTGATGTTAAAGATAATGTTTAGTTGTAAGCCTTTGAAAATTGGGATATTGTGATTTGTGGCATTTTTGTTGATGTTAAAGATAATGTTTAGTTGTAAGCCTTTGAAAATTACGATATTATTATTTATGGCATTTTTGTTGATGTTAAAGGTCATGTTAGTAGTAAGCCCTTAATATGGTTAATTTTTAATGGTGCAAGTTATCATAATCTCCTAAACATAATTTCAACATGTCCACACATGATAATAATTAGGAAGTAACATTGTAAGTAATGTAATGGGAGGGCGCACATTCCCAAAATGCGAGCGAGGTCAGAACTGGGCTACCACCTTGTCCTAGGCCCCCCCCTATTTTTGGAATGTCCCCACCCTGAAGGGTTTACCCCTACATCAATCTTTCAACCCAACGCAAAACGTTAGACACGACGGAACGCAACGCACGCCGGCCGCTGATGACGTTCGGCACTGCACTGCAGCAGGGCTGGTGATGCGGCTATGGCGCTGGCGCAGTCCAAGCTTTGGACCTACTTACCTATCTTTTATGTCGCTCCGTTACTACTGCCTGTTGTTACTCGCACCTCCTTCTTCTTCTCCCGCGCTCTGCTGGTTCTTTCCCTCCAATTCCGACTTCCTCCTTGACTGTCCTTCTTCTTTTAGGTTTCTGTTTCTGGACCGGAATTTCTTGTAGTCTTTTGGGGGTAATTCGTTTTTCCGGTTTGGTTCCAGACTCCACTCGCGTCGTTTTTACCTGCGCGTGCGTGCAGGATTTTTTCTCCTTTCTTTTCGGGGGCGTTATAATAATAATAAGAACAACAACAACAATAATAATAATAATAATTTCGGTGAGCTTCTTGGCGCTCCATTCTGCTGTTACGGATTGGGTTGCTATTCTGCAGATCTCGCAGAGCCTCAGCGGTAGCACTCTGGGGGGTCAGCACTGATGCCAACAGTGCTCCTTTGCGTGTGGTTGTGTTCCGTCAGTAAGGCAGGCAGGCAACCTCACCTTGTGATCTATGACATCATTTGGACTGCAAGAATGATCAGTCTTTGTTCAGCTTCACATACTCCTTTTTAGTGTTCTCATCTTTTTGGAAGCTTGTGGCCTTGGGACACACATCGGAGCATACATAATCACACATTTTGCAAAAGCCACGGGTCGGAGGTTGGAGGGAGGGGGGGGGGAAGGGGGAACAAGAATCGTGCATCGGATCGACAGTTGCCACCATCGCTAGCTGCTTACGAGTTCTGAATGGAACAGGTGAGTTTCAGAACAAGATGCTAGCGGAGCGACAGGGCGCTACTGATGTTTGAAGGCTTGAAGGATGTGTAATGCCATCAGCAGTAGTAACATTTGGAAGCATCTTTTTCCCCCTGGATCAGTAGCGACAAGAAGATTCTACTAGCGCATTTCTTAGTACTATCCTGCTTAAGATGACTTTTGTCGGTTTAGGATCTCGTCATGGTCTTGTTGCCTTCGTCATTGCCTCCTCATTCTGTTTGTCCACGCCGTTGTGTCAATAGTATGAGAAGGTGGAGAAAATAGGAGAGGGGACCTATGGAGTGGTCTACCGGGCTCGGGATCGGGTGACAAACGAGACCGTCGCGCTGAAGAAGATAAGGTTGGAGCAAGAAGATGAAGGTGTTCCTAGCACAGCCATCCGAGAAATTTCACTCCTCAAGGAAATGCAACACAGCAATATTGTCCGGTGAGTTACTTTCATTTCTTCCGCGTTTTTTTTCTGAACATTGCTGATCCGATTTTCGGTTGCTGACTGGTGTGCTGAGAGGCATCAGATTACTGCTGTGTTGATTTGTTCAGAAAGGCTTGGAAAAAATTGTGCACTGTCTGTCATGTTGTGCTTTTCACTGCTGCGGCTCTGCAATGTCGAGTATCGTATTGATGCAGAAAGAGCAGGAGAGTTATATGAGAAAAATCTTGATGAACACCACAGAGATGATAGGTGGTCTTGTACTAGTTCGGTATAACACATTCCCAGGGGACTCCAAAAATTTCCAACATAACCTTGATTGATGTCTGGATTGATGGACATGAAAGCCATGATTGTGTTACTGTTTTGAAGTATCCTAGCTTCTTGTGTTCGGTATTTGTTCTTCAATGACTTATCTTTCACAGCTTGGATTGTTTCTGTGTCTAAATCTGTATTGTGCATACAGTGACAAACTGCTTCCCCACCTTTCTTTCCTCAAATTCTTCTGTATGTACTGAGCATGCCTGGAAACCAGATTTTAGCACTACCTGGGGTGGCTAGTGCTCTCTACCCATTGTTGATTATGCAAAATGCTTCATCTGCTACTGCTGCTGTTTCCTTTTGTTTCTGAATTTGGCCATGGTTTTGCAGTCTTCTGCACTTATTGTGGTTTCTCAATCACAAAATACTCCAGACTACAAGTAGATTTTGGTTGAGGATGTTTCCTTGTTGTTCTTAAAAAGTTGCCACATTGAATTCCTGTTGTAAGAGCAGACTGTTTCTGTCAAAGCATGTAGTGCAATAACATGTATGAGTGGTGTGTTGTACTGATCAACCATTCTACTGATGCTGACAGGGTCCTATGGTATTGGGTGATACACTCTTCTTTTCAAACCACTCTGAAGAACATGTGTCAAACATAAAAGTTTGTGTCAAACCACTTCTTTTCAAACCACCAGTACAGATTGATGTATTGGCTCTTTGTACTCCCATGCTGCTGTTTGTATGAGTCCACATGTCTGATGCTGGCAGTTGTAAGCCGTAAATCCTGTTTTCAGAAATCCTGTAATCAATGTCAGTTCTGGAGATTCTTTCATGTCCAGTGTGATTTGCAGTTGTTCATTCGTCCATGTTTGAGTTATCTCAATGATTGCCTTTGTCATCTCATATCCAGAAACCTTTCCCATCTTGGGAAGATAATCCTAATACCATGATCATGTTCTAATTACATTTTTTGGGATGAGTTCAGGTTGCAGGATGTTGTGCATAGTGAGAGGAGGCTGTATTTGGTGTTTGAGTACTTGGATCTAGACCTGAAGAAGCACATGGACACCTGCCCCGATCTTGCCAAAGACCCTCGTCTGATCAAAGTATGGTGAGGTTTTTGTCCGTCTCTTCTGCAGTTAGGCACCAATTTGAAGTATTTGTTCTTGAGAGTGGGATCTGTGGTTCGAGTGTCTAGTTCCAGTCTTTCAGGTTTCCAAAGCTGTTGATATTGTATTCTGCTGCCATGTCCTACATTTGATGGTCACTTGGGTACTGTTGCTGACAATTATGCTGAGTAGAGAAATGTAGGACTAAAGCTTAACTGTGGATTGCAGACCTACTTGTACCAAATCCTGCGGGGTGTTGCATACTGCCATTCCCATAGGGTACTCCATCGGGATCTGAAGCCACAAAACCTTCTAATTGACAGACGCACCAATGCGTTGAAGCTTGCTGACTTTGGGCTGGCAAGAGCATTTGGTATTCCTGTCAGGACCTTCACACATGAGGTAATTAGGGTCAAAGCATTGAATGCCTGCTTCAAGGTGTGAATACAGTATTTTCAATAGACTATCTGAGATGAACTGGCTTCTATGTCAAGGAAATGTCTTGCAGTATGAAGCCATTAAAGTGTCCAGCTTTGATGTAAGCTTTTAAATCTTATGAAGCTCTCCTTGACTGCAACATGAGTCGGTTTGTGGGGTTGTCAGGTGGTCACATTATGGTATCGAGCACCAGAAATTCTACTTGGCTCCCGCCACTATTCTACTCCAGTAGACGTGTGGTCAGTTGGATGCATATTTGCTGAGATGGTGAACCAGCGACCACTCTTCCCTGGAGACTCTGAGATTGACGAGCTATTCAAGATATTCAGGTGAGCCTTAACCACTCAAAACAGAGCTTTTGCTTCCAGTCTTGATTGTGTAAGGATGTTGCTACTTTAAGGAATAGATGTAGAGACAATGACTAGAGCTCTTCCTTAAGCTTAGTGAATTTGCAATCTATGATTAGCATTCTGAGAAATCCAAGAAAACCATAAACTTTTTTGTTTCCATGCCTCAAATCGATGATTCAATTGGCTTGCTATCATAGGGTATCATTTCTTGTCTTCAAAATTGGGGCCGTTGCATGTAAATCTGTGAGTCAGAAGTTGTATGTGTAGGTGAATCAGCATATAGGTATATACTTATACTGGCAAAGAGATTTACCCTTGTGTATTCACCTTCTGATAATGCAGGACTTTGGGGACCCCAAATGAGGAGACCTGGCCTGGAGTGACCTCGCTGCCAGACTTTAAGTCTGCTTTTCCAAAGTGGCCACCTAAGGTTGGTCCAACCTGAAGTTCTATCAATATCTATGACAAATTTCAAGCAAAGGTCACATTTTTGTGTTTAATTTCTATAGAATGTGAGTGGCTAAGCCTTGGAGCAGGTCTATGATGTCTTAAGCATCATCCATATGCCTCTGGATCAGCCTAATGCATTTGGGTATTCCAGGGTCTTGTCCTCACTCTATGTCTTGATGGCACGTAACTGGATTTGCTGTCTGCTGCAGAATCTGGCATCCATTGTCCCAGGACTTGAGCCTGCAGGCGTGGATTTGCTCTCGGTCAGAACCTCCCACACGATCTTTGACACATCAAACTTTTATGTATCTGGTTGGGAGCCTGTTGGAAGTATCAGAGCTTTGAACTTGTTTTAGAAAATTTTGGGTGACAATAAAGTGGACAAGAAAAGTGGTTTGAGGGCAAAGGCGATGTTGTAGTTGACTTCTGACATACTTGGGTGTGGGGAGAGTGAACAGAAAATGTTAATGTTGGAGCCAAGCCAGCGGGTCACAGCAAGAAATGCATTGGAACATGAGTACTTCAAGGACATAGGCCTCATCCCTTGACCATCTGAAACCTTCACTTGTACTACATCACCTCAAGCGAGACCCATTTTTTCAACAGATTGTCTTCCTCTGGTTAGCGGAAACATGGAGAAGCAGAAGAGATGTTCCACTTCCATGACTGCACCCTCTGCACCTGACTGCCATGCACCTGCTATTCACCATGTGCTCGTGCAGCTTCTCACCACCTCACTGTAGGTTTGCCTTGACTAGAGCTGGTTAACAGCTTGCTGTTTAGCCACAGCCATGCATCCCCTCTATATACAAACATTTGTATACCCTACTGGTATCAAGGTACCGACAGTGTGGATAACCATATCACATTACCGGCTTTTCATCATAACTGTCTGGATCACTGGATAACTGCCCTCTGTGTGAGGGGTTTCAGTGGACAGTTGTGAGTGAAGAGTATCATAATCAATATAAGGAAGGGTGCAAATGTGGCAAGCTGGAGGAGATGATTTGAGCTTTGGGCAGTATTTTCACCTAAACAACTCTTATATCAAAGCAAATGCAGAACTGAATTTCCTTTCAGAGTTTGTAGTTTGCGGTTTGTTCATGGATTCTTGTGCCTGGTCCCCCATCACCCCTAATGATTTAACCAAAACTGAGAATGCAAGGTGTCATCTTGTGGAACACTTTGTCAAGAAGATTACATTGTGGAATATGGTTATACTTTGTTCTCCTGTTTTCATACACGACCTCCATTTGCGAATACCAATTTGTTATAGAAAATTGTAGTTGCAACCATGTCATTATTATTTAAACAGCTGACTGCTGAACCATCAAACCTTCTCACACTAAGCTTCAGTGACTTAAGAAATAGTTCCAGTGCATCTCTAGATCAAAACAGTATTCAGCAATGTTTCTGTTGTAACTCTGAGTACTCTAGTGTGTGACAGACTGCAATCATTGAATATCCTGTGGCTTGTTGGTATTTTCATAGTGTCCAAAGGTGTGAACGAATAATACACTCTTTGATGCATGTTGATGATTTGGGTTTTCTACAAGTTTCGTGTACTTGAAACTAGCCCAGGGCATGCTGGTAAAGGGTAGCACTTTGATGTTTGATCATGATTATAATTTTCTTGGACTTTTCTGGACCAAGACCCATTCCCAATCAAAATCACAATCTCCAATTTCATATTGGATTCCAAATTAAACAGACATCTGGGTTCAAGGGGCAATCTATGCATGAAACAGAAAAACTATATCCAACCATTGGATCTGGGTTACAGCCAGTTTTGTTATATCTAGGTTATGTAGCCCTTAAGGCAGGGCAACTGCTGGGAGGCAACTTGTATGGAAAGTCAATTTGACAGACCTTAAGCATAAGGTGCATCCCTCTCCTTCTCATACAAATTCACACAGCTGTTAAAAATTCTATCAGATCTTTACACTGGATAAGGACCTCAAATGGGGCAGTTCTGGGAATTCAGGGCCTGGACTTGGCCCCTATCTCACTCTGCTCCCTCATTCCTGGAACAGTCCTGAGTTTCTCAGTCCTAATCCGACACAATTCTATGCCCAAAGTGTTGTGATAGAACACCAAATTTGTTATAGTAGGTCTACATGAAAATTCTCTTGAAATTCTTACAGTGGCAGACATTTTAAGGGTAAAAATATGGTGTGCTGGATCAAAATGGCTTAAGATTGAGATTCCAAGATGGTCTAGAAATCTCTTCATGATTGGATGGCTCAAGATTATAATCACTATTTTTTGCAAGTGATGAAATGCAATCAAAGGCTATAGGATAATTATATTGAACTTTTTTATCGTTTGTCATCAAATACGTTTAGTAGTTTATATTGTGTAATGTAATGCATAAAACATTTTTGCAATTAGAAATAATCACATTATATCTTTGAACTTTTAAATCTATAGATCTATTCTATTATAAATTACAAATATGAACATAAACTTTGTTTCCCATGACATGCAAAAATCAAAATTTGAGAATTTTTGTTTTTTGTTTTTTTACATGTGCACTTTGAAGTGAAATATCTTAGAAAGTTCATAATGAATGTAAAAATTAAAAATTAAAAAAAAAACTATTTGAGAATAGTATGTTTGTATTATCAATGTTAAGGATGGTGTGAAATCAATGATTTCATTCAATAAGGCATAGGGCACTATGAAATGTAGCAATTTTCTTGTTTAGACATAATTATGATTAATTTTTAAAAAAAATGAAGTGAATGAAAAGTTCATGTTGATACTAATCACTATAGTACACTCATATAAGAAAAACAAAACTATAGAGCAAGATAATTGAATAATTCAAAAAGAAATTATGAACTTTCAAAGATGATTGAAATGTTAGGGCTTGAAATTATGAGAGAGTTAACAAAGGGATTGAAAATTTTGTGTATTCATGCGTAGATTTTTCATTTGTCAAACCAAATTCTATCACACTATACTTTCACTCATAATGTTTGATTATTAGAACTATTATTTATATTTAAGTCACTAAATACTAGAGTAGATGAGCAATCATGTTCAAATTATAAATTTAGGTAGGAAGGTAAATGATATAAATCTGGATTTTGATTAGTCAAATTGTTGTTTTAATCTTAATCCATCTAGTCATGAAAGATTTCTAGACAATCTTGGAATTAAGACCTGCATGAATATATCATAAATGATATATTTAAACACCGCTTGTTGCAGGCAACATAAACACACTAGATGATTATGTTAAGGGCCTACACCATATATGAATTGTTGAAAATTCAAATCAGTCATGGAACAATGTTCCCATGATGTGATTCCTCTAGTATTTTTGGTTGAAGAGTACTATCATTATTTGAAAACACCTTGATTGAATGTTAGATGTGAATCCATTTATGCTGGAATGAATCTAGTGAATCTCAATTACTTTCAACTAATTTTTGACTTTCTCCACTTATCATCTCCCTACTATGCAACCTATTGCTTATATAATGTTTGACTTTTGATGTTTCTCTATCTTTTCTTTCACAACTAATTTGTGCTTTTCTTGGGTAAGTCCACTTCATTGTGACTCCCTCTATGCCAATTTTTACATTTGTTCACCTATATTCACTTCTCTCATGTTGATATAGTTTTCTCATGTACACATGTATTTGAGTGTTGAAATATTTGTAGGTTATAGATACATAGTGGAGAAGGTGTGTTGAATTAGTCTTTTGGTTTGAAGAATCTCAAGATGTGGTTCATTGCTTTAGTAGTTCATGTTGTATGGGATTTGAAATGGTTGCCAAGTGCTTAGTGCTACGAGTGTGCTCATCTCATCTTATTGCTACAAACTATACTCACTTCCAAACTTAAAAGAAAAGGAAAAGTGCACTCACCCAGAAAGGGGAAAGGGAGGAACAAAAGGAGAGGACCGTCATTCAATCAAGAGACACACCAATCACGGCAAAAGCATAAACAAGGGCTACAAAAGAGCAACCTAGGTCCTACACCCCGCACCAGTTGCGGGAAGCAGATCCAACAAACATAAATGAATATGTGGAGCAACAAAGAGCCCTCTACTTCATTAAAACGTAGAGTGGGTTGAGTGTGAGCAAAAGTCCTTATTATTGACCCCTAACAACAGGTCCACTGGAAGGAGTAAACAAGCTTGTACACTCTACTTCACATGAAGTACATATATCCTTCATTCAGTGAGTATGGGTCTTTTATGTGGACACTAGACCTGTAAATTTGCAGGATATTATGATCTTCAGAAGGCCCTGTACATAAAAAAGGATTGATTTCGTTTGGCTGGCCATAATGATTCGCCCAAGTGGGTAACATTTACATAGTCTCTCACCTTACAGTGTCTAATTAGGTATTAATGTTTATGGGCGAAGTTGGGGGGAAACACTTTGACACTCTATGTTGGATATGATAAATACTAGTACTATGGGCCCAAATAGGGGGTGTGGGTGCACCGGGGTGGGAGGAGTTCATCTGTATTGTAAAGCTCACTCTATGGTTTCTAGGTTTGTATTTAACACCCCTCCTTGCACGAAAGTTTAGGTTTAAAGAGCCTTCCACTAATCACATGCAGACCTTCTACTATTTTTTCAGGATCTTTACCAGATGTAACAGTGTGATTTTTTGTTTTTGTAGTGAATTTTCACATTTTTCTTTAAATATTTCCGAAAATGAATACGTTGTCATAAATTCCCTATTTAAAAAAAAAGAAATTGCCAAAACAAGAAGGAAAAAAAATGACACAAAAATCATCACAATATGATTGGGGGTGCTTCAGATTTTTTTTACTTTTGTATTTTGTATATTGTTCAATTTGGCTCAATATACTTGTGGACTATTGCCACTTGAGCAACAGCGGAAAATTGAAAAAACAAAAAACACTTTGTAGCCTAGCACTCAAAGACAATTGCTAGTGCATTGTTTATAGGTTTCTTATTCATTTTTATATTAGTTACATGGGAGTGCCTTTCATGTTGAACGTTTCTTTTCTTTGCCTTGGCAATGAGGCTTTTTACACCCATCACCAAGAAAACTGAAACTTTGGAGGCTCCCAACATAAGAAGTGTCAATTGGAAGATCAAGTGCTGCTCCTTTGGCCCACTGCTGCAGGAAATCCCTCTAAATACACATAGAAATAAAAAGGAAGTTGTTTACGTTTATAAGAAACGAAACCGAGTCGGTAAAGTCAGTCTTCAGTTGGCAAAAATTAATTGTTTAATTATTCCAAACTTGTGTTCTCTGGAGTCTAAATATCTCTCAAGGTATATCCTCAGGAGACTAAAGATGCCTGAAGGTATATCCTCAATGTGCCATTTCCTTCAAGCATGTGACTTAAGTTCCAAGGCTTATAAAAAAATTACACCCTTGGGCCACGCACACAAAAATATCAGTGTCTGGCTGTGCAGCCCACCCACCGCCTGTGACATGGCGGAGAAGGGGCCTGGCTGGACAGCCATGCACCACACATACTCCTCTTCTCTCATAACCGGTTTCTGGACTGCGTTTTCTTACGCGTCACTTTCTCATTGGTCCAGAGGAGGAGATTATAACACATAACTGACTCCTCCATGGAAATTGATGACATTGCATCACCCCATTGGTGGAGAGGTCTCGAGTTACACACTGTATCCTCTGCATACTGGGTTGGCCAGACAGGTGCAGGGGGTTATGCGGACAGCAACAACAGCATTCATCCCAGACGTCCAAGTAGTCATTGGTTATGGGAAGGTGAAATCCCATCCGTCGAGTCACTGATTGTGTCCCACCCAGCTCTTAGCAACCTGGTTACTGGAAAAAAAACTCACCACTTTTGTGGCTTGTTTTTTTCCCGGCAACCAGGCTGCTCTTGCCCGGTTTCGTAGTCCATAAATTTCTCCCTTCTGTCCTCTAGTTTTTCAGTACCTAGTCCGGAACCAGTTATGTCCTGGATGATTTACTTTTTGGGGGTATTTGACAATATGGACAATTAATTTCTTTTTAATAAATTGAGGACATTTATTGAAAATATGGACCATCACAATGATGCCCTCGTAATTGACCATTTGTTTTGTTTATCCTTTCTAGCTGATAGAGCATTAACAATACAAAAGGAAAGTGAAATTATGTGAAAATATTAAAATACGATTCTAATTCATTTATTATGAAAATTTATAGGGTATGACATCGCTATTAGTGCTATTGCTGCTTGGGGAGGTGCTCCCAATTTTCATTTTGCAAATCCCTCGTGGTTGTTCCGACAAGGGGAGCATGACTTGTTTAGTGGAAACATCTTTTAAATCCTCTTTTTATTGTGTCCATTACTTAATCACATGTATAAAAATGAAATTATGTGATGATCATTTTTCAAACATAACGATCAAATTGAAGTTTTTAAGTACAAATTGAAACCATACATGGGAAAAACATGGTCCATTGTTTGTGTTTGACATGGGCATGCGGATGTTGTGTCAATACATTAACTAACAATCAAACTATGGTTGGCTATGTCTACAATACATACAAATTTCTTGAAACAAAAACTTATGCATCTTATTATGATTAATGTAAATAATCATTTAAATGGGAAACTGAATTTGAATTTCACATCCAACCCATTCTAATTTAAAATATATCTTTGGAGATTTCAGTGTAATTTTCAATCCAATTTTAAAATTAAATACTCTTCAACCAATAGTTGGGTTCAACAATTTTTTTTGGTACAGAATTTTGTCAAAATGTGAAATTGTTTTTGAGGCTACAACACAACAGTTTTTTTCAATTTTTTTTGAAAAGCTCACAGAGAAAGCAAGGGTTTTTGGATTGAGTTCGCCGGATTCAAAAGTTCTATTGCTACAGGTGACCAAATGATAGCATGACTACAATTTTGTTATTACGTCCTACTTGTTGTTGCCATTTATTGTTAAATCTTTCTTAGAATGTTTATAATGACATAAAATTAAAAAATTGAAAGAAAAATCACTGGTTGGGTTCTTTAACTCCCATGTATGGATGACTCTCCATATATATATTATATGTTATTATTTCACACCCTTGATTTTCAAATGGCATTTTCCCAATCACTTTGTTGGAGCTGTGACTTCCATTCTTTTGAGGCTTAAATTTCTATATGATGTTATATTTGATAGGTAAAGCTAGAGGTTGCATAAGGAACCATTGGATTTTAATTTTTAAAAGATTTCCTCGGAAAGGTGGGACTAGTGAATAAGAAATACTTCTAAAATGGGAGATTTTGTTATTCCTATAGTGATTTAGGACATGCAAAAACCATTGACCCGCAAAGCTTGCTAAGCCCATTAGAGAGTCACTGGTTCTCATAAGGGGTAAGTGTTTTTTTCCTTCTGACAAAAGGGAGGCTGAGCTTTTAGCTACTTGTGAGATGAATTGCACTTCCATAGGCTAACCCAACCTTTTTGTTTTGGAACACCACAATAGTTAAGGCCATAAGACTAAACTGACAAGCTTGCTTTTGACAATATCTCTCAGGCAAGCCCAGTGGTAGAGGACATGACAGGGCTTTTGGTTGGCTCATCAACCAAATTGAACCCAAAATCTTTGTGATATCAAACAAGGGTTGTACCATTGAGCCGTGATGAAATAACATGAAGGAGATGCGGAGAAGAAGGATATCTTGTGAAGCTAATTAATAAGTTCAACTAAATCTTGATGATCTAAAGCTAAACTATAAGTCATCCTTTAGCTCTCTATGGCATATGAAATATTTGAAGTGATTGTTGAATTCATTAAACTACCAACAAACCCAATATGTGATCACAAGCATTGTTTTTTCTTTTGGGAACTTTTCACAACTTGGGAGAAATTTTTTGACGAATTTTCTTTTTCAGTGTAAATTTGACTAAAAATTTTGCTTTTCTAAACAAAAAATTGTTAGTTTTTTGCCCTCACGAAATTGGAAAAAAATCCCCAATCTCAAATGAGAATTACCCCCCCCCCCCAAAGAAGGTCTATGTAAGCAAGCGCTTTTAAAATCAAACTAAACACCCATATAACCTGATTTATTTAGGTGTGGTTGCAACCAGTGTTGGGTGGGTATCTACTTTTGAATGTAGCAGCTGTTATTGATATCAAAACTTTAAAAAATAAAAATCATATCAACATAATACTGGCAGTGAATATTTTTTAAAAAATCATACCATTCTAGTACTGGGTATTGAATCTTTTAAAAAGTTTCATATGCCAGTTGGGTACTGGCATTAGGGTTGAAGGCTGATTATTGGTATGAGACAAGTATATGCCTAGTATTGATATTTCTATGACCCCGATATGATGCTGGTATCAAATCCTTTTTAACATTTTCATGCTATGCATGTACTGGTATAGAATTTAAAAAAAAAATCATATTAGGCAGCTATGACCTGAGGCAATACCAACCTGGTACAAATAACATCATGGTAGGGACCTAGGGACCTTGAGGTAATACCTTGCTTTTTACTAGTTTTCAATACTAGGGAAATATCCGTCTCATAGTAGCCAAAAATCAGCCTTGGATCCAATAATACAAGGAGCAGGTTGGGTATGCAAGTTTTTAAAAGGCGCTCAATATAAGGAGCAGCCTGGTACGAAAGTTTTGAAAAAGGTACCCAATAATACTCTGACCAGACTGGTGTGAAAGTTTTTAAAAAGGTAGCCAATACCAGGACCAGCTTGGTATGAAAGTTGTAAAAGGGTATACCCAATACTATGACCAGGCTGGTATGAATTTTTTTATAAAACGTACCCAATACGAGGACCAGGTTGGTATGAAAGTTTTCAAAAGGTACACAATACCTGGACCGGGTTGGTATGGAAATTTTATAAAAGTACCCAATACCAGGACCCAGTTGGTATGAAAGTTTTATAAAAGTACCCAATACAAGGACCAGGTTGGTATGAAAATTTTATAAAAGTACCCAATACGAGGACCAGGTTGGTATGGGAATTTTATAAAAGCACCCAACACCAGGACTAGGTTGGTATAATTTTTTTATAAAAGTACCCAAGACGAGGACCAGGGTGGTATGAAAATTTTATAAAAGTACCCAACACCAGGACCAGGTTGGTATGAAAATTTTATAAAAGTACCCAATACGAGGACAAGGTTGGTATGAATTTTTTTTGTAAAAGTACCGAATATTCAAAAGTCGATACCAGACCAACCTTGGTCATAATAAACAACAATTTTGGCTCAGCATGTTTTGGGCTACCGTCCTTTTGGCCAGTGGGTGGGTGTGGTGTAGTGGTCCCACGAGAACAGCAATAGGAGACGGGAATATTCGGTCCAACAATTAGGGTAGGGTCAGTCAAAGGAAGGGCCTTTTTGGGCTCTTCTCGTTTCTGGAAAAAGCTGCCCTCGCTCCCTTCCTCCCTCCTCCTCCTCGTCACCAATAGGCTACACCAAGCGAATAAGCAAAGCGGACCTCCAACACTCTATCAGCTCAAAGCTTCTACTACCATCCATCTCCTTCCTCGACCAACTTCCGGTAAAGTTTCACACTTGCAAATGGGTCTTGTGGGTGTGCGTATGTAGTGTGTGCGAAGTTTATTATGGGGATTATTGTTTTTTGGAAGTTGTTTTTTGTATGGAGTCGAAATTGATAAATGTTTCACCAATTGTATTTGTATGAGAATGAATATAAACGACATAATTGTTTCCTGTTGATTTCATGAATTTTTAAAATTTTGGTCAACCGCGGGAAGCCAACAAGTAGTAGTAGTAGTAGTAGTAGTAGTAGTAGTTGTTGTTGTTGTTGCTGTTGCTGCCAGGTTTGGACCAGCTGACTAGGTGGTGCATGCTAGGTGTCGTGTTGGCCTCATGTGATAAGCGATCCAGTTTTGGTGTACTGAGGATAGTCAACTTAGGAGATACTAGTTTGCTGCAGTGATTTAGTTTAGTTTCATACTTCAGCTTTTAGAAGAAATCAGATAAACCTAGGGTTTGCTTTTGCTTTTAGTTAGACATCTGCATTTTTGTTCATGAGTATGTCTTGGGGAGTAATTTGTGTGCGTGGTGAAGGATTTCGTGTATGTGGCGAAGGAATTTAGTGTATTTCTTTCCTCTTCTCAACAGGGGAGGGTTTTTGTGCAATGTGTTGAAGGAGCCTGCAAGGAAGTTCAATAAAAGAGTAGTGAGGTGGGGCGATTCTGCAAGGGATCCTAGGAGTCGTACGTAGAGACCGCAATGGCGACGAAGATTGACATCGCCAAAATACTAGGCAATCCGCCGGACGACGGCCGTCTCCACATCGCCAAAACAAAGATCATATGCACTCTCGGCCCCAAGTCTAGAGAGGTTCCGATCCTGGAGAAGCTTTTGAGAGCAGGGATGAATGTGGCGCGCTTCAATTTCTCGCACGGCACCCACGAGTATCACCAGTACACTCTGGAAAACTTGAAGGTTGCTATGCATAACACAGAGACCATGTGTGCCATCCTTCTTGATACTAAGGTAAGACTCGGCCAGCTTGTAGCAGCACCACCTCCCACGCCCACAAAACTCATGCAACATGTAACTTCCATCTTCTGGCATGCTTGGATGCAGCTTCTCACATTTTACAATGGCTGAACTTTTAACAAGCTAACCACAAGGGCTTTCAACTTTCAACCCAGTTTCTTCTTATCTCAATTGATGCATCTTCTGACTAGAATCATTTCAGATTTTATGTTTCCTTTTCTTTTTGTGATGAGCTCATGATGATCTGATATTTTCCAGTTCGGTTTTGCCTACCTATTTGCAATTATCTTGTTCATAGCTTCAGATTGTGTACTGCTGTTTGATATTGTTTTAAGCAGACTGTAAAAACAAATTTTGGTGCATATGTCAAGGACAGTTTTTGTCTCTTGTTATAACAACCATTGCAGAATCCATCTCTGGAACTTCAATATTGTTTGGCAGCAGCCCAATTAGACAGAACAAACAAGGCTGCTCTTTGAAATCTCTTTAGGGTTTTGATATACCAGGTTTCTGACCTTTCAAGTTCTCTGAAATATTAGTCATGTGTATTTAACAGTAGTTCTAAGGCTGGAATACTTTGATTGATGTCCTCAAATGAGCAGTTCCTCTTACACATTTAGCTCAGGAAAGGAAACTCTTGAAAGTTAGTTTCTTTCCAGCTGGTAGTGGCTACCTGCAGGCAATAATTATGTTTATTTCTTGTGTTGCTGTTCAATCAGCCAGTTGCTAGCAGGTTCATTTTCACACAAAATCTGGTTTGGCAGTTGCTGGTGTTTGTCACCATTAGGTTGAATCCACATGTAATAAGAGAATTCATAACTCATTGCAATCTCTGGAAGAATTTGGAAGGTCATGGGAAGCATCATCGCATGTTTTGGGAACTCTCTGAATCACCCATTGTTGTGTGGCAGGGTCCAGAGATTCGGACTGGGGATCTAAAGGATGGAAAACCTATACAACTGGTGCGAGATAAGGAAATCACGATCACAACAGATTATAGCGTTGTTGGGGATGAGAACACAATAGCAATGAGCTATAAGAAGCTTCCAGAGGATGTGCACTCTGGGACTTCTATTTTGTGCTCAGATGGTACAATTACACTGACTGTTCTTGAAACTGATGAGAAAAATGGGACAGTTAGATGTCGGTGTGAAAATACAGCTATGCTTGGTGAGAAGAAGAATGTTAATTTGCCAGGTATTGTGGTCGACTTACCCACTATCACTAAGAAGGATATTGAGGATATCCTAGAGTGGGGTGTCAAGAACAAAATTGATTTTATTGCTGCTTCTTTTGTTCGCAAGGGCGAGGACCTGAGAAAAATTAGGGCTTTGCTTGGCCCTCATGCTGCGACAGTCCAGATTATCTCAAAGGTGTGTTGAGATCTTACCAGGCTCTTTGTATGTACATGCTTTTGTTAATCTGTGGAAATGTTGGATAAAGATGCAGGAACTGCATGGAAATGGATATAGTTTTCACAACCACCCTTTTTCCTGTTGATTTATGGACTCTCACCTGATCCCCTTTCTCACTAAGCAAGTAGTCTGTGATCTTCATACTCAATGGACCTTGCTTGATGGAATTTGGAGTCTCCCAGAAGGAGCTAGCTTCACCCTGGAGGGGAGTAATTGAATTTTTTGTGCGTTGCTAAAGCACTAGGAATTGTTTAAAGAGGTTGCAATTCTAGGAATGTGATTAAGGAACATTGGTGGCATTCTGGTTTCTGGGATCAATTTATGAAGATTGGTTTTGTATGTGCACAGCTAACACAATTGACTGAAAATAGGTGGAAAACCAGGAAGGACTTGTCAATTTTGATGATATCTTACGTGAAACGGATGGGATAATGGTGGCAAGAGGTGATCTTGGAATGGAAATTCCCACAGAAAAGATCTTCCTTGCCCAGAAAATGATGATCTACAAGTGCAATTCAGCTGGGAAACCTGTTGTCACAGCAACTCAGATGCTGGAGTCCATGATAAAGTCACCCCGTCCAACCCGTGCAGAAGCTACAGATGTTGCAAATGCTGTTTTAGATGGAACAGACTCTGTGATGCTAAGTGGAGAAACGGCCAATGGATTATATCCGGACACTGCAGTGGCTGTCATGTCACGAATTTGCCAAGAGGCTGAGGCTTCATTAGATTATGCTGCAATTTTCAAGGAAATCATGAGATCTGTTCCATTGCCAATGAGTCCATTGGAGAGTTTGGCATCATCAGCTGTCCGGACAGCAAACAAGGTGCGGGCAACATTAATTGTTGTCCTCACTCGTGGAGGTACTACAGCGAAGCTTGTTGCAAAATATCGTCCTTATGTGCCCATTTTGTCTGTTGCAGTCCCTGTACTGACTACAGATAGTCTAACTTGGATGATCAGCGAGGAATCACCAGCTCGTCACAGTCTTATTTGCAGGTAAAGCTTTCCTCCTACTCAGTAACTGTCTATGTTAATGGCCAATTTTAACAGGGTTTACTTCTTTTGTGGTAAACTTCATTATATGTACTTTATATATGCAAGCTCATTGAATTTCTTGCTGTTTTTCTGAAATCCCAGTAATTTAAGAAGACTATCTATGTGTCTTAGCTTGCACGAAATTTTGAACTGTGCAACTTTTTTGATTTAAAGAAGAAGAATATTCACAATCTTCCTTAGGAGGTTGGAGATACTTTATAGCTCAGCAGTTGTGAAATCTTTATTCAAATTCCTTCTTGGTCTTAATGACTGATTATAATGTGCAGTGGCTGATTCTGGTTGTCAAGATGCTTCAGATGTAGAATGGTCCATGTAGATGGTGGTCATGCTCCATGTAATACCATGTCCATCTCATGAACATTTGTTTTCATCCTTGCAGGGGTTTGATCCCACATCTGGCAGAGGGGTCAGCCAAGGCTACTGACTCAGAGTCTACAGATGACATTCTCAATGCAGCACTGGCCCATGCTTTAAGGAAGAGGTTATGCAAGGTGGGGGATTCAATTGTGGCTCTTCATCGTATTGGAGTTGCCTCAGTCATAAAGATCATGGAGGTTAAAGAGTCTGTGCTCAAAAGAACTTGAGGGCAAGACCAGAGAAACTGTGTTGCTCATTGGGAACAGGAAGTATGAGATCCTCACCATACAGCTCTAATTGACTAACACTGAAATACTGAATCCTGCATCCAAGTACGCAGGCAACTTTTTCTTTGTCCAGGTAATGGGCATATCCATTCGGTATTCTAGAAACTGCCCACCCTATATAGCAGGACTGACATGTCACTAATATGTGGTGGATGGTTAGCAGCAACTGGGTGTCCTGTCCTTGGAGATGTCCCTTGGATGGAGATATCTCATTTTAATGTGCGCTGACTGATGAACTACTGTATTCTGGCACAAACAACTCAAAATAGAAACACATGCCAGGTTTTGTTTTCTAGTGTTGCAAACATTTTCCAGAGACCTGGGTGGAGGCTGTGCGCCACATGCATGCTTGATTTTTATCCATGGATCTGTTATTTTGGAGAAATTGGTCACTATGTTCATTTATAAATGATTTGTTACTTACATGCAAACTGTTCTCAACACTGAATTTGTTTTATTCCTGTCCTGTGTTGTCATGATCTTTGTTTCAGAAACTCTGTAACTAAGCATTTTACTTGCAATTTTCCTTCTTGTCCATTTCTTTAGTCATACCTGGATGCCGCAGGTGGTTGACTCAATTGTCTGCCTCTGAATGATGATTACTTTTGTATCTGTCAAAATTGACACCTGATTTAATCACTGATGATCATTATGGTTGAACAAAGTCTTCATGCAGGGTTTGATGGTGCATAGTTTTGCATGCAGTCATGTTGCCTAAGCTTGAGGAGCAAGACACTGGATGATAGAGAAACTCGTAATCTTATACCACATTACTGCCCGAGTAATCTCTTTGATAATTTCTTGTTTATTTCCAAGCTTTTTTTGCCAGCCATGGTAGTGTTTTTGGCTTTGGTTCCTTTTTCTTGCATTAATTCCATACACCTATTCAAAAGCTTCCAGCATACTTTTGTTATTCATGTAGCAATATTTTTTTGTTCATCTCTAAGAAAATGTTTATGTTGCTCTGGTTTCAACAATTTTAATTCATTTGGTGGCATTTATGTGAAGTGAAGTTTGTTGATTAGACAAATACTTGATTTGTTGTGGCATACCCTTTTAAACCATTGCGGTCTTGTTTGTTTTTTTCTCTTTGCACTTTTAAAGAGCTAATATGAACTCTTAAACATTGTCATTTTTACAACCGTTGTTAGCCATAACATGCCAGTACTGACATGATTGGTATGCCTCATGTTGATGACATAATTTCATGTTATGTCAAATTCAGAAATATTTGGTATTCTGTTTTGTACCTTCTTAAGGCTTTGCTCAAAAGAGACTTTCATAAACTCAAAGGACAAGCTTAACTAGCCTTTTGAAGAGAAAATAGGTCTTATTGAATTGCATCAAAGGTTTATTAAAACAAAGAATGATTTCTGTTTGGGTGTTTGTCCATTATAAACAAAGAGGACCTGTCTGATTCTATGGAGGTCCTCTTTGTTTATAATGGATGATGACATTTTAGTGGTCTAATCTCAAAATCTTCTAATCGAAAATTGGATTCATGTCAACCTTTAAGAATTGGGGATCTATGAAGTACCATGAAATCCAAGACCAGCTTGCAAAAAGATCATGAAAGTGACAGTCCAAACCAACAATGTTGTGTTTGGAGTGAGAAACATGCTAAAATTATTTCTTGGCCTTTGATCGTAATCTCTTGACATTCCAATGTTGATTAGATTTCAAAGTTTATTGGAACAAATCAAGAATTGGGACCTATATTTTGTTGTTGCTTATAAATTGTATCATCTATAAGCTTCAAAAGGAATATAATAGTATTCAACAATGTTCTATAGAAATAGCGATTTTTTCTATAATTGTACAGCTGAGTGAAATATGTTGGTGTATATATATATACATAAAAATATATCTAAACTTTATATTCCTTCAAGGTAATAATATATAATCCTCTCAAAAAAATTATATTATTATTTACAAAAGTAGAAAGAATATCGCACTAAGGTGACCCTTGACAACCCACCACCAAGTCATATTTGTGCAAGCAATACATAACAGGGACAAAATTTTCAGTTTTAAAAACTCGCTGATTAATAATTAACGCTTGGTTTGGATCTCAGTATTATAGTCTGTGTTGTTTATATATTGGGAAAATATAGATAAATGATGTAGCTGCACAACATTGGCATTTAATTCAATTTGGGTAGTTTGTCCTCACCCCAGGACTTGAACAAGTTTTGGAAATGAAAATAGAGTTAAAAAGGAGGGGTTCCAGTAAACCACTTTGGCCATTATATGTATTAACAATTTTTCTTTTTAAATTCTAAAAATGTTTTTGTAAATTCATGTTTATTATATGATCTTCTGCCATGGAACCCATAATTTGTTTAGCATGATAAAGTTCAGCATGGAACATAGTGTGATACTATAAACAACATGGTCATGAACTCATAAGTCTCTTTCAATTTGGAAAACTAATTTTCAGATTCTACATGACATCAACTCTATGGCCATGCTGATGATGTCATGCTCGTAATATGGTCATTTTCAATTTAGGAAGCCCAAATTGAGAAAAAAAGGAGGGAAACAAATATGGAACCAAGCCATAACTTGGATTTGCATCAAGCAACCTTACGAGCAATAGGTGCCATTGGTGCAACTATATTGATCAATTTGTTGCCAAATTTCAAAGTCCTCCACTTTAACTTGAGATGTTCCAACAAAGTCTGGCTCAAATGTTGGCAAGACATTAAAATAGTGAAAGTTTGTGGGCGAGCTCTACTTTTCAAGTATGCCTGGGGTAGGACATTGGGGTTAGTGTAATCAATTGACCCATTCCTTTTTATTTGGTCCTCAATGCTCATAGCTACATTACCACAAGGTATTTTGTGGCCATCAACACATGTTTTAAGATTGACAAATGGAAACTGGATATGCAATCATTGCTTTGGAATGATAAGAATGGGGAAGATCCATAAATTGAATAGGGGACCAAAAGGCCAAGATAAACACATCTAACAAAGCTAAGGAAGATTCACATCTTTGTTCCCAGTAAAAGCAAGTTCTAATATTCACAATTGGAGCTAGGCCAAAGATATGTGAAGTGGTCACAAAACTGAAATAACATATGCATTGGAGATTGTAGAATAAATCCTGTTTCTTTGAACATACAAAACATGTAGATATTTGAGAAGAAAAATAACCACTACAATTTCAAATGTTGTATGCAATTGTACAATTAAGAACATTTTGTGTAAACTAGTCATAATAGGTCGATGTATACCATGAAATGTTGTGTGTACCATAGATATCAGTCTCTAATGGCATTTGGCCTTTGTTTGATTCTAGCTCTAATTCATTCACTCCAAGATTAAGGCACATAATTCACTTTGCACTCTAGAATTATTAAAATTATGATAAATTTATTGGAAGTTACTTTTATTGGTAGAATCATGGCCATATCATACTTGGTGCAACATGTAATATTAGTTTTGAATTTCTTTTGTCATGGAAATACCCATCTTTTGAGAAGCATCCAAAGGAGATGAAAGAGATTGTGATGTTGTTTATGGTCCTTACATCTTTGATAACTATTGAACATATGTTCTCTTGGGAATATTTAAACGATTTAAACCTACAAATGTCTTACAAGATGGAACTTTCCCACCCAAAAGTTAAAAGGGAGGTACCTGGACTATAAACTTAATAAATGATAGTTAACATATTAAGGAAATGCATAAGATCAATTAGTTGGAAAATGATGAAATGGATAATATATGGGGCAAACATGTTCATGAATAAAATGCCCAAAGAAAAACATGAAAAAAGGTTGCAAGTGATTGTAAAAAGTTGTCTTGCAATTCATAGTGGTATAAATTAAATCCAAAAGTGGAGTGTCAAGAAGTTGCAAATTTCAAGTTTACAATATGTTGATTTCAATATTGTTAAAGCAAAAGGTTTTAAGAGTCCGAAGTTCAAACTAGTTTGTGTGTTTTTGCTTTGGTGGCAATTGGTTTTCTAAAAAGTGAAAACACATGAAAATTTTACGTTTTTGAGGTTTTTTTCACATCAAAAAAAATTGGGAATTTTTTGGCCAGATTTTGACCCATGACTAATCAAAAAAATAATGTTTGTATGTATATAAAAAAGAGACTCCATCTTATTAAGATGATTGCAATTCATTTAGCAAAAACAAAAAACTGAGAAAAGAAAACCTTGGTCCAAACACTGATCTTTGATTTTAAGAACACCAAATATTCAACTTTTTGGATGTTGTTTTCAAATTTTACTTCATGTTTATGCAATCAATGGTTTCATAAATAAATTCTTTCATATATTTTGAGAGTATTCAAATTAATATGAATATTCAAGAAGGTGCCATAATGCTAAAAGTGCCTGGACATTTAGCAAATAATGGAATGGGTATGATGAAATTGAACATAATTATTTCAGGGTGGAATCATGGTAAAATAGACAAAAGAAAGTAGGTGCTTTCATTTTTATTTTTTATCAAACATATATAATCAATAAAATAACATCAAAATGGGTGGAAGCATAGTAAAAGAAATTCCATGCCTTATATTGAACTTATAACAATATTTGAATATTCAAGTTTCACATTTTGTACCTTGAATTTGCAAGGACTAAATATTTGTGAATACATTTCAAGGAACACTCTTTTTTAAATTTACAAAACATGTGAATAAAATATAAGGTTTCATATATTGATTGTTGGGTAAATTTTATAATTAATTATTTATGATATGAGTCTGTTTATTCTGAAAATAAAGATATAATTAATATAGGATATATGTTAATCCCCAATATTAGAAAGGCATAAAAAAATTGTATAAACTAAAAAATTTAGGTGTTAATTGTTAGTAGGTTCAATTAGTAGGTTAGTGAATAAATTAATACTAGTAAATGAATTAGTAACTGAATATGGAGGGATTGTGAACATGAAATGAAAGATCCTTTCATACCATAGCATATCAAATTTTGAAACAAAATAAAAATAAAAAAATAAAAAATAAAAAATTTAAGGTGGCTTAAATATGTACATGTTAAATAATAATAATAATAATAGGATGGGGAAAAAAAAGTTCCTTCACATAATACCTTTAGAAAATACCTTATTTGATGTAGGTAGTGTAAAATTTTAACATTTAATGTCCCCCTTAGGTAGACAATGGATGAAATTGCTTTTCATGTAACAAATGTGGAAAGATTTTAGGGTCTTGGATTTCAACAATTTTTTTCATCCAAATTTCACTATTTAGATTTTTCCCACACAATACATGTATAATATAAATACATACATAAATTTTTGTTGCAATGTTTATGAATCAATGAATTGATAAATAAGTTTAGTGGTGTTAAGGATGCACTACCTTACATGGTGGTTATTATGTCAGTTAATGTAAATTTGGAAATTTGTGATAAAATAAAAATAATTTATGAAACAAAATGTTGGAAGTTCAATAAACTACATTGTGGCAAATCATTTGAAAGATCATATAATGTGATTTGTCTTTAGAAATTAAAAACTAAATTACATGATGAATTCCTTATTAAATTAAATTTTTTTCAATATTCTCAAAAATCCCAAAAGATTTTTTTTTCAATCTTTGCATAATATAATTATTTATAAAATAGTTGTATTAGGGGTATGAAAATGGCCACTTTGGTTCCAACAAGGGATGAAATCCTACAATAGGGGACATATTGCATAATTAGGAAAATAATAACAACCCAAATTCAATTTTGTGCCAAATTTGGTGTTCTATCAATGTAAGATCGTGGAACCAATAGCCTAAATATTATCACAAAGAAAGGGTTGTTGGGTAGAAACTAAATAAAAAATCTGAAAAAACATTTTTGAAAATGCATTTTTTTGAAAAATTAAAAATTAAAAATGGGCACAATATATTGATCACAAAAATACATCACCAACTTGTTGCTTTCATCTTTTACAATTGATGCCTTTTTATTGGTTACCTTTTTGTTATAACTAACTTCATGTTGTAACTATTTTCTTGTTACAATTACATGCTTGTTATAGGTACCATTCAATTACTAATTTCCAATAAGCATTTTAGGAAGTGAAAGATGACGAAATTTTAAAACTAAATTAAAAATACCTTATTTAAAATAATACTAAATTTTATTTTAATCATTCAAAAAATCAAAGGAAAACACAAAAGAAAAGTCTCACACAACTTCCAACCAAAATTTGTTGTATATTGTGTTCACATAAGTACAATCTTCTTCTCCCACTTCACACACACCAATTTTCTTAGAACCACACACATAAGATGGTAGAATGAGAAGGAATAAGGAATGATAACATGAAGGAATGAACCCAAGAAATAATGAAAAACCAAAAGTGATTCCTCACCACACACGGGTTTCCATTATAATTTTAGATTTTTTCACATTATCCTAGGGTGTAATCATACTAACATGTACCAAAAGTAGTCGTAACCATTGCTTAATTTTTTGAACTTTTGATTGTAAAACAACAATACTAATAAATAAATTTTTTTAATAAAATGTTATTGTGAATGCATTATGTACATATCATACAAATTTGGAATCAATATAATGAATGAAAAATACATATAAGGACTTTTAACCTTTTGTAACCACTACTTAAAAGTTACATAAAAATAATTTAAAAACAATTTTGACACTAAAAGCACAATTTGAAATAATTTTTAACGACATATTTATGGATTTTTTAAATATACACCTTAACATAATAGTATTAAAAAAACTTTCAAGATTTTTATTTTTTTTAAAGACGTATTAAAAATATTTTAAGAATAAAGTACTAGTCTAAGGGGGCAAGTGTGGCTCCTAATAGCATGGTTGAACTCCCTAATTAATGGCAAATTACCTTTTTTTTTAGAAATAATTATTTAAGTGGTTTCATCCCATAGTAAATAATGGACAGTAAGTATAAACCTACCACTAATAATCAAATAATTACTAGGAGGCTTTTTAGGTTAATTAGACTAGGAGATTTACCCACTCAAACATCTCTTCTAATGGAATTCTATTCCAAAATTAACTTATGATTATTCTACTTTAAAGGTAATTCATTATTGGTAATATTGTCGGGTAACATTCCATTCCTGAATTAACCTTTGATTATTTTGATTTGTGATGGTAATTACCATCAATTAACAATCAAGTTTGGTCTTGTGTCTTCATTTTCATGTGAAAAACCCAATGTTCAAGTGAAATTCCAAGCTCAAAATTATGTTTGTTTTCAAAATTGACTAGCATTTATGCATGTTTGTGAGGTGTGAAGGTGCTCAAGGAAATTATTTTTCATGCAAACATGAAGGGAGTGCAAGGGTGTGAGGGAGTAGAGACTTAATGTGAAAACATGCAAGGAACATCAAATTGGTGCGAAAGCTCCAAAGAGTTTTTGAACATGAAAGTGTGAAGGCTTCAAAAGTGTTCATGAAAGCTAGAAGGGAACAAGAAGGGATAGTAAAGGTGTTTGACTAGCATGGTAAAAGGAGTGGAATTGTGATGAAAAGGTTGGAGTGGAAAATTTTGGGCAAACTTGTTTCATCAAATGATGTCAACATGCAAATTGTAATGACCCAAGATAATTCCTTTCATTTTGGAGGTGAGAAATTGGGTTAACTTGATCTTGGGAGTTCCAAAAAATGCATAATGGGGATGAAAACCCTAAAAGTAAACCCTTCAAATACAAAGTTATATATCATATATAACTACACATAATCTTATTGCATTACAACTCCTAAATACCCACAATCCTAAAACCTAATTAGAGACCAAAGTAGCCTTTAGTTCACTTAAACCATTTGAAGTTAAAAAATAATCCCCAATTCATTCCTAGTTTGCTTCTTTTGTCCCCATTGAAGTATTATTTTAAGGACAACTTATTCTCACAACATTTTTCAAGCATTGGATTGATTTCCATTCATAAATGTGTTGTAATTTGTATCATCATATATAATCCATCTTGTGATGCTATTAAACATGATAGATTCATGTTCTGTGTGAATAGTCCATGATAGTTTCATGGTGCAAACCTTAAGTGGGGAGGCCATGACATTGTTTTTAGTTTCATTTTCATAGTTATATGTCCTATGTAAATTTACACTAATTTATAATGTTCTCCTAGTATAAACAACCTTTGAGCCCATTTTGAATCATTAAAGTAGCTCACAAAAATTAATGATCACAAAAAGCTCATTATTTTGTAGTAGTGTGTGATTTTTGGTAGTAGTGTGCTTACAAAGCAATCTAAAACATATCAAACAATAGGCTTGAAATAATCATAAAATGAAAGAAGAATGTTTTATGTCTTTAATGTCTAAAGAATTTTAATGAATGTTCTAAGTGAACCTTGCTAGTCCAAATGGAGCCAACAAAGCTAAGACTTAAATCCTTAAAATAGAATATGTGATATAATATTTCTAAAATCATGATTTACAAGTCAATAAATTTTATTAAAAAAATTTATGACCATATAAGATGTTGCATTATACTATTATGTAAGTGTATTAAAAAAATCCACAAAAAAATGTCACTTTCAAATCTATTATAACACTTTTAAAGAATATTTAAACTAGTGAAAAACATTGCTTCATTGCCTTAAAAATGTTTTTGGGTGCTCCATGTTCATTAAATTCATTTCAAATTTATCTTAATGCTTTCATAATACACATGGGCTCCATGTTGTTTTACATTACCAATCATAATCAAATGATAAGAAAAAAATGTATTTCACCAATGTGAAAGTTTGCAAAAAACCTCAACATTTAGGAATCACACTCTATGACCATTAGAAAAAGAACCATGTTGCGATAAAATTTTCATATGACCATAAACAAACAAGGGTATTGCCAAAACAAGCTTTAAAAAATTTAGACCATTGTGAGTACAATGGTGAATTAATATACATGAAGTAGTGAAAAATTGGGAAAATCTATAGGTTATTATAAGTGAACCTTGTCAGATTCAAGTTTTCTAGTAGGAGAAATTTTGAATTTATATTGCAAGCTAGCATCTATTATGTTTTGAAGTCACAAACAATTTACAAACCACACAATATCAAACATGAACATTGATGACTTGTAGAAACAAGATCCATAAGCAAATTGTGCATGGTGGCATCCATCCAATGTATGAAATCTTTAGAAGTGAATCATGAAGTAGCCCAAATACCATACAATTTTGCAAATATATGTGTTTTATTTGTAGATTGGTTATCAAACATGAAGGTACTTGTAAACATAAACATGAGGACTTAGAACTGACATTAATTAATAAGCAAGGAGGGTTGCCAAAAACCTTACACCTGTTGACATTCAAAGTTGTAAGAATTGTGTAGGATATTGCCACACCTTCAATGGCACCATCTATCACCCTGGTCATCATAACTTCTTATTAAATATCAAAAAGCCATTTTGAAACTCAATATTTCAATGTGCACATTACTTATTGGTTAAAATCATGCAATTTCCTCATGACAATCTTAATGTTAAATGGATTACAAGAATATAAACATATTTTAAGTTCTAGTAGATGGAAAATAACTTTGGATTCAAGTTTGCAAAAGCTAATGTTTTAATTTTTGAATCATTTATCTTTAGGACAACATTGAAATATAAGTAAGCAATTCAAATTTTGAGAACAACTTTTATTGGTGCAGAACCTATCTGCAATTTTATTTGGAATTACTTGAAAAATAAGATCTATTATTTCTTCAACTACATAACCACATCCTTAAATGTCATAAGAAATAATTTTTTTTGTGGTTAATTAAATAGTTGCCACAAAGTCAATGACAAAGATTTAATTTTTCAACAAGGTTAATTAATTGTTGTTGAACAAATGACAAATAACATTGCCAAAGGAACAACATAAAACTTAAATCACATTAGACTTAAGTAGCTAATTGTTTTAATCAATCATATTTCCTTTTGATTACCTCAAACTTAATGGTCGACAAATCTTCATTTTGTAAACCTTGTGCAATCTTCCACAATTGATATTTTCCACATTTTGGTATCACAATTGAATTGCATATTGGATATTTGAAACCTTGATTCTCTTTACACATTACACAATGATGAAGTTCTAAAAAGGGTATATTCAATTTATGATGTCAAAATATAACTCAAAGGATGTCAAACTCACACATGTATGCAAGAATCATTTGTAATAATTCATAAAATATATAGATGTATTTTTTTTCTTAGTGGTTCCAATAGTTAAGAGGGTGTGGCATACCAAAGATAAAACAACCATTAATCATTTGCTTGCATTATAAAAAACACCTTATTTATTCAAATATATATATATATATTTTAGGAATATTATTGTACAAGTCCATTTAAAATTTTCAATGTCAACTTAAATAGTCATTGAACACAATGAATATTAAATAATTGTCACATTCCACACAAGGTTTTTTTTTTTGGATTTTTTTTGTTAAAAAATGATTTTAAATATTGTAGCAATATCCTTAAAGGACAATAAATTAAAAAACAATTTTTTGTTAAATTGAATTTTTAAAAAAAATGACATCATTAGAATGATCATTTAGACTTGAACACATGTTGCAAAAAGAGATAAGCAATAAGGGTCACCTTGCCAAATGATGATGAACATGAAAGGTAGGTTGTTAAAAGCATGATGTCGATGGCTATTCACTTGTTCCATTTTAAAATGATCATAACCATCCGATTCATCAAAAAAAATTCATCCTACAATTTGAGGTTGTAGTCGCAAATTCTATCCATAATTGCTTTATGTTTACTAACAAAACAATACAATCATGTTCTCAAAAATATTTTAAAAGTTCATAATTTGTGGTTTGTATTCATTCTAATTTATTTGTAAAATGTTTTCACATTTTTTTTCATTATAGTTTTTTTTTTCAAATTCTCTATTATCATCAATAATAACAATTTGTGGTCAGGTCTCATAATTTAGTCAGAAAAACACAACAATTCAAAGTATTTTCACTGTTTCTTCATCAACATCCTAATGTTTTCTTTACTCAAAATTTAATATCTCAAACATTTGTAGTATTAAGTGTAGAAATCCAAAATGGAAAACATGAAAAATTAGTGGTTTGAACCCAATAAGACTATAAACTACTCATTGATTCTATTCTAATCTCCAACAACGGTTTCAACAATCTCAATTTCTTTGTGTAAAAAACATTTTCCCAAAATTTTTCAACCTCAAGAATTACATCCTAAGTCCTTTCCCTCTGAAAGTTATTTGAATCCTCAAATTAATGAAATGTTTTCATCCTATCAACTCACTAACCATTTACATTTTGCCTTGTTTAATCTTTGCCATACACCTGATCCTATTCTACCTTGTTTAATCACTGCCATACATTAGGTAATAATACCTTCCTTCCATTTTGGATTTTGTCTTCAAAATCCTTGTTATAGTAAAAAAATTTGTTGTTCAAATGATTGTGTCAACCATTTATGGATTGCCTTCTTCATCTTGAGTTGCTAATATTACTATTTGCACCTTAGTTGGTGCTCCTATGGCATCCTCAACTATTATACTTAGAAGCATTGAATCTACAAGCAATATTTTTGTTGTACCTTGTATTATTTGTTCCACAACCTATTCTATGCTTCCAACTAGTTTCGTTTGGTCACTACTGTCATTAGTTGTGCTCTATGTTCTTGGTACAAGAATCATTTCTTATTGTTCCTCCTTCTCCTCATTCTAAGGATCTTGTTTTCCTCCTTGGAAGTCTTGTGGTACCTCCTATTGTAGTTTATGTGCTACTCCACTACCTTTAGTTTCATTTGCTTCATTCATTGGATTAAATGGCTTTGAACTATTTGAACTCTTGTATAAGAAGTTTGGAATGTTTTTTTAAAAGCATCTTAGTCCATCTATCCAACTCACTACACAAATTATTGAACATAATTTGTGCCCAATCCACCTCAACCTTCCTCCACCTTCATAAATGTCAATGCATTCTCATTATTCATATAATTAACCTTCTCCCATTGGTATACCACATATGTATCAGCTAGGTATCTAATGTTAATTGGAATTTTGCACTTCTTAATGTTATACTTATTTGTATTTATGTATGGAGGCTTAATGTCATGATTAAATAACAACTCCTCTACCAACATTTTGGTCACATGGCCCTTGGGATCCTTCGCATACCCACTTTGACAAAGTCCAAATGCATAAGCTATTATTTGTTTACCAATGACATACACTACACCTTTCCTCCCAAAACAAATTTCATTCGCCTTAATCATAAAAGTATTTAGGAATTCTACTAGATTGTCATGGTTTAGTTCGTTCCATTCAATGTCCAACAATGTGACTAATCTTGCCTTACTAGCCCAAGTTTGTTCACTATCTCCCATATTCTTCCACATTTTTATTATCTCCACATGTTTGGAATAACTTTGTTTAGTTGGAGTAAAAAACAATCTTGTGACATTTGGAATCCTAATCCCTCTTTGTTCCAAAGTCTTTTGATCCACCTTCCACATATGTTTTTTTCTCTTTTCAATTCCAAGGCCTAGTAAATTACTTAAACTTGGTTGAAATGGTGAGTTAGACATTTATGCTTGTCTTGCTGTTTGTGGCCATCTTTCCTCCAATGTGATTTATGTGCTCTCACAAAATTCTGTTGTTGCTTCAATTAATTGTTATTTTGCACAATAGCCTCTTTGTCATTTTCGTCACTAGAATCCTGGATCTCCATAGGTTCTTGCATTGTTGCACCAAGTCTCGTTGCAACTTTTGTTCTTTTGCTAAAAATACCCCTTTTTAGCCTCTCCAACACAAGTCACATTTAAGCTTAGATTTTGTCTACACACCGAACTACTGCATTAATCCTTGTTTCAAACCTTCCTCCCTTTTCACACTTAGATGATGATGGTGATTATCTTGGTGAAATTGCTACCAGCGGCACAATGGTATACATTAGTCCTCCCACCTATCTTCCCAAAATCCTTTTGTGCTTTTCGTTGTTTTATAAAAACTTTTACGTATTATTCTTCTTCAAGTTTTTGCACTTGTTCACGATCTGTAATTCTTTGCACTTTTATTTCTTTCATTATTTAAAAAAATAAATTAGGTGCACTATTTTCACTCATGTTGCAACACACATCTTAAATGCAAAACATGAATATGTTACGAAAAAACTTCACATGCTAAGAAATTCGACAACCATTCTTTCTTGTTTTTTTATTTAGGGTAGCCTCATGTATTGAATGTTCATTTTTTTTAAACACCCCATTTGTTTCATAATGGCTTCTCTCATGTATGTCCATGTGGAAGTAGTTATTGTTCGTCAATGGTTTGGATGCACTTTTGTTCTTTTCATTCATCCATATGTCATCATAACCACATGTCCATCCATTCCTCATTTGCTCCACCATGTGTACTAAAACACGTCCCAACTTTTCAATATAGTTAGTTAATTAAACTATTGAATTAACTGTTCCCTTTGTGGTTGTGACTACCATGTTGTCCACCCTCATTTGTGGTTGATGTGGCACAACTTTGTCCTCTACATTTTCATTTGTATTACTATCCTCCTGGACTCCTTTCCATGGTTAATCTATTGTCTATGGTTCTTCTCAATAGATTGATGTTTATATTTTAAAATCTTGCACCTCAGATGTAATAAATTTGTATGGTTTTAACTTGTTAATATTCACCAACATAGGTTCAAGTTCAAGGTTAATGAATGTTATTAGTAATATTATATTGTTTTAAGCAACACATATTGTACTTTATATGGTCCAAACCATTTTTTAGTGAACTTCCCCAAATGCAATTTACTCCCCTTTGGAAAGCACAAAACAAAATCATTGAATTTGAATTGTTTTTCTATATTTTTTTGTTGATTTCATAAAACTCTATTCCACTTATAAGTTCTTAATTTCACCTTAGATTGTAGTTCGTTTTCCTATAGCTTCTTTAGTTTTAAAACTTTACAAGTGTTAAAACCTTCACATGATTTCCTTTTCTATGGTTATTATCGATTATTGGCATAATGTATTCTATAGGAATTAAAGGATGTAACCCATAAACAAGCTGGTATGGTGTATATCTTATAGTTACCTTGTATGTTGTTTTGTAAGAAAACAAGATTGTTGGTAAATGTTCATCCCAATCTATTTTATTTTCACTAACCAATTTAATCAATAATGTTCCCAATACCTTGTTAATGGACTCTACCTAACCATTCCCCTATGGGTAATAGGTAGTGGAATTAACATGTTAGAGCAAGAAATGATTTGTCAAAATGCTTAATAACATCATTTATAAAACGCACCCCCTGATCTATGACTATGGTTAGTGGACACCCAAATTTGGTAAGAATGCATTCATACAATAATTTTGTTGTTACTATTGTAGTGTTTGTCTTTAATGCTTTGGTCTCCACGCATTTGTTTACATAATCTATGGCCACCAATATGTACTTGTTCCATGTATACCTTCTTGTTAGTTTAATTGGTCCCATGAAATCCAATCCCCATTTCGTAAATGGTTATTCTAAAAGAATTGTCACTAGCTTAGCCAAATTCCATGTAGCCAACCTTCTAGTGTGCTAACATGCATTACATGATCTGCAAAATTCACTAACATTTTTGTATATAGTGGGCCAAAAATACCCTACATCCAAACTTTTCTTATGTGTGATCTCAATTATAAAGTGACCCCTTACTATTCCATCATGCAACTCCTTAATCACCTTTTGAACTTTTGTGGTTACTAGGCATTGCCTTAATATATTGTCTTGTCCCATTATGTACAAAACATCATTTTTCATTGTAAATGGTTTAGCCCTCTAGCTAGCCATTGTTTTTGCCCTATTGACAAAAACTTTTGCATTTGTCTTGTTTATAAAAACATTCTAACATCATTCAACCATTTCAGTTTTGTGTAATATAAATTAGCATCTGTGGTTTGTTCTAGGATTCTTGAATGTTTTGTGGTATTATGTAATCTAGACAAAACATTTGCAACTACATGAGTCTTGCCTGGTTTATATACTATTGTGAAGTCATACTCCATAAACAATAATAGCCACCTAGTTATTCTCCTTGAAACCTATGGATAATTTACTAAGTAAACTAAACCCAGATGATCAACATAAATCACAAATTTATTTCCCAACAGATCATGCTAGAACTTATGGAATGCAAAGAGTATATAGTTAACGCTTCTTATTTTGTGGTATTATAATTATATTTTGCATTATTAAAAATTTTGGAAGCATACATTACTGGTTGATCACTCTTCCTTATGACATTTTGTGCTATTAAAACCCCCACACCAACAATGATGCATCTATGTGAACATGGAACACCATATCCCACTTTGTTGAAATTAAAATCAGTGCTTCAATATATTTCTATTTTATAAGCTCCCAAGCTTTTTGACACTCCTCTATCCATTAAAAACTTTACGTTTTCCTTATGAGCTTAGTAATTGGAGCCATAATTGCTACCTACTTACATACCACCCTAATAATCAATGTTATATATGCATTTACCTACTTACTTTGGCTAGCTAGGTAGTAAGTTAGATTAGTTAAGCAACCAAGGTAGTGGCCTAAATTATAAGTGTGAGGTCTTGAACTCTTCACCTTCACATTGAAAAATTAAATTTTTAACCATTGCACCACCACCTTCATAAGGTGAGTTTTTTTGTGGAAACATTTTAAGGAACGTGTTCAATTTATTTATATTACTTACATAGGTAGATAGGTAAGGTAGCTTAGCCTAGGGAGGTAATAACATATACTAATCTAAGTTGTGTTATATTATCCTTGCCTACCTAGACTATACTATTGGGCTACTTAATATACTAGCTTAAGTTATCTATACTAGCTAAACTAGGCTACTTATGGGTTTTTATTTAATTTAATTTAAAATTTAATTTTTAAGATATTAATGCCAAATAATAATCAATTAATTATTTAGCTTTAATTTATATATCCTTCCTACCTTACCTAGTTTGTTACTTACCCTACACTATTGTACCATAATTTCCTACCTCCCTACCTATTTAGAACCTACCCATAACTTATGAATACTTATGTAATATTTCTTTTTTGATTTTATGACTACATGTTCATTTGACAACACTCATGTTGTTTTTTATTATATGTGTTCATGTTTTTTCCTATTTGATTACATTTTTTATTTGACTTCATATTTCATTTTATTAAACCCTTGTCCTTTTCTACTTGAGGTGTTCATTTTTGGTCATATTTCATTAAATTTCATATGGATTATTAATCAAAAAATTATTTTAGTCAATTGAATTAGTTAAAAAAATATCACTTTAGTAATCAAGGGCTTTTGGTGAAATTGATCAAACTTTTAATGAAAATAGACAAGGTAGTCAAGTTGAACATCTTGAAAAACTATGTTTTGTTGTAATATTTGTACTTGTTATCCCATGGTAGACCCATGATAGATTTTGAGAACATGAAGTCTCTTCTTGAATTGTTAAAGGTTAAGCATTGCCCAAGAAACACTAGTGTGATAATGCAAGTTGGGGTTTACCATTGTCATGCAAGCTATGAAACTTGCATTGCATAAGGCTAATGTGTTTGTTTTGTGTGATGACATTATTTCAATTGACAACTAATCTTGGTTCTCAATGCATGCATGTACTATTTAAAATTGGACAAGAGCCCTTATTTTGCTATCTTAGAACATGTAATGGATGGTTCTAATGTAATGAACTTGATTGTAATGATTATGCAAGCAATTTTTGTCAATGGAGTTATTTCACATCATGATTTCATTTCCAAAAAAGACCTTTTTTGGTGTTGATGGAGTTAATGTATTTTAGGAATATTACACAAGTGTTATTGTTTAGCTTAAGTTTCAATTTGTTCCATTCATGATTTATGTTCATTGCATGGTGCATTGGACAAATTTAATTGTCCAAACCTTCTTTGTTTTGCTCATGGTTAATCATCTTGAGACATTCATGCATAACAATTTTTTTATAAGAATCCATGTGGGGCCATCAAGAAAAACTTGAATTTTCATATGGAAGCATGAAATGGTATGTTTGACAATGGGAAAATACAAAGATCCCCCTATTTCACAATGGGAAAATTAAAATACGACATTGAAATATTGGTCCCACAATTCGCTTGGAGAATTTTCCTTATGTTTTGTTAATTCAACTTCAATTTGGTAGAGGTTTCCATTTTGTTCCCTATAGGGAATGCCAAAAAAGTTTATTGTGATGCAATGACTATAAAAATAAAATTTCAATTCTCCAAAGAGGCATTTGGAATATTGTAATTAATTGGTGAAACTAGTGGAAATCATGGAAATAAAGTGTTTGAAGATCTTGAACAATGTCAAAACTTGCTAAATTTTTATGTTAAGCCCATTCAAATTGATGTTACAAGAATATTGCCCACTATTGTTGAAAATGGTGCTAATGGCCCTATGATAGCCCTACAATCCAAGCTTTTATCTTGAACTTGGAACATTTGGCTAAAATTGAAACTTTTTAAAGCCTTGTTGGCATTGTCCCTCTTTTAAGTGTTGTCAAAATTTTGATTAAACTTGCACAATCTAAAGATGTTTTTGTCATTAATTTGGTGGAAGCAAAAAAAATTGACCCATGCATAGTTACATGAGATTTTCCTAGATCCTTTTATTGGTTTCAAATATCATTGCTTTGTTTCTTTCTAGTCTTTTATGGAAGGTAAATGTGAGATAATTTTGAAAAATGGATTACAAATTTGAATAGTGACATTGATCACTTAGCATTCAAGTGCCACACAAATCACATTTGGGCACAAGTTCAAGATTTTAACATGGGGTGAATGTTATGTGCCTAGGGACATTTTGGAGGTGTCACATGTGTTAAATTCCAATGTTTTGAAGTAGTTTCAAAATTAATGGTTGACCTACACACACATTTTTCCATAGCATGGGTTGTAGGAGGCATTAGATATCATGTATCCTCATTACTATTTGTTTGAAAAATGTCATGAATCATTCAACACCCATTTGAATGTATAGTGGTCAAAAATGATGTGAAATGCCCAATTTGTGTTTGTCTAAACATGTTGGTTTCATTCGTCAAGACGGATGTTCAACAATTTTTTTGGCAACCAAATTTTTTTGGTCATATCAATTCTAGTGACCAAATGTTTTTGGTTACCCAAATTTTGGTCATTGAATTGAGCGATTGAAAATTTCTAGTTGTCAACTTTTGATCACCAAATTATCACCCAAATTTTTTGGGTCAATGTTTAGAAATGTTTTGAGGCGCTTCCCAAAAATTATTATTCATTCAATTGACCTTGGTTCAATCTCCACCAATGATGCAACAATTGAATTTGTTTTGATTGTTGCCTAAAAACATTTAGTCACTACCCAAAAAATTTTGTTGTCAATTTTTGGTTGTCAATTCATGTGATTAAAGATTTTTGGTCGCCACTTTAATTTTTTCCTTCAATTGTTGCCCAAAAAATTTCTGGTTGGTGCCCAAAAATTTTCAATCATCTAATGGATGATCATTTAATCCCCACCATTGATTTAACAATTGAGTTTTTAAAGTTTTTGCGCAAAAACATTTTGATCATTTCTTGAAACAATTTTGATTGTTGTTTGTTTGTTTTGGGTTACCAATAAGAAGATTTTCAATTGCCACAAGGTATAAGGTGATCAAATGATGCACTTTTCAATCACCTTTAACTTTCTTTGGGAAGGCCAACTAGGTTAAGTTGACCTAGGTTAACCGTATTTTGATGTGACATTAGGTAGTGTTAGTGTCTAAACGGACATGTCACATCTTGATAGACATTTGGACACTGTGACAACCTTGTTTGAATTTTTTGAATGTTATTTTTTGTACTTTGAAAAAGATAAATGTTATTGAACATGTGGTTATTGAGCTAATGTGTGCATCTACTTTAGTTGTGTAAAAATCCATGTTTAAGATGACAATGAAAAGCAATGCCAAAGTTGCCTTTGTTCTCCATCACTAATTTTGTCATCTTATTTTGCAACATCTCAAAGTATGCGAAATTAACAAAATTGCCAAGATTCAAGTGTTGGGTTTAATGAAGGATGAATAGATATTTAATTGCTTGAATTTCATCAAAACTAAGATGCATTGACCAAGAATTAACTTTGTGTGTTAGCATGTTTGGGCAATCAGTTTTTACAATGTAAAATTTTCTTTATGATGAAACTTTGGGGTTTTAATAGTTAGAGAAGTGTTAATATGCCTTTAATGCTTAAAGGCTATTCAATTGCAAATTTCCGAATGCCAAACAAACTTTGTGTTGTTTTGTTTTCATTACCTACACTTTGTTTTTATTGCTTTTGGCTATTTTTAGTTTTCAAAATTGTTGATGTTAGATGTGAACAATGAAAAAAATTTATGAAATTATTGGCCCTTTGTTTTCATGGTTATCATTGGTTTAATGACCATTCCTTCCCAAGTTTTTAGATATGTTTTCTTTCCTTTTAAAAACATTACCTTACCAACTTGCAGGAGACGTTATGTTGTAGTGGGTAGAGTCTTTGATGACTAAGGTTTGATCCCCTCATAATGTGATTTGATGAAGGTTTGAAGCTTTTTAATAACATGCCATGTAAGCTATAATCAAAATTTCATTGTTGGCGAATTATTTCTCGCCAATTTTGAATGCAACCTTAAATAGTGGTTGCCAAAGCTTTCTATTATCACCCCTAAATATTGCCAACAATATTCATAAAGACGAACATTTGTTTCATCAAATTTGCATTGCTAAAGAAAAATGGTTGCATAAATTTCCTTCACAACTTTGGCATATTTGCAAAATGTGCAATCCTTTTTTTCTTAAGGTGGCAAATTGTGCAACTTTTCAAAAAATATTCCCTGGTCCCATAGTGGATCCTTATACCCAGTTTGGACCCATCCAATTTACTCGAAGTTGATGTTCATGAATGTTTGAAACATATGAATTCAATTTTTTTGCTTGTTCCATTTCTTTCATATCAATTTAAACAAGAGGGGATGAACAAGGCCTTGAAGTCAATTGGTTGGCTTATTTACACCATAATGAATTTCTCGCAAATCTACCCTTCTCTTGTCAAATGTCTTTCAAACTTATAGGACCTTGGCACACCTTGAAACTGATGTGGAATCCAAATTCAACCTTTGTAGTAGCTTCCTATGATGAATTCAACTTAAGCCCCCTATCACACATTTAATATAGAGTTGAAAGCATCAAGCCAATACTTCATATGGTTGGGATTTATGGAGTCAATGTAAATAGTTGTGGGGTTAATTTTCCAGTAGGCCGTGCACATGTTACCTACTAGAACAAATCCAACTAGAGTGTAAGTCATTGCAAAACCATGTGGTATTTGGGGGTAAAGCCTTTTTGGGGGGGGGGAGTTTGTCCAGCAATTGGCAATTGAATTACCCCATTATGGATTCTTATTGCAATTAGAAATGCGACCATCTCCAAACTGATATAGCCCTATAAGATGAGGAGTGTTCAGGTATAGGTACTTAGTTGGCAAATAAACATTTTTATTTCTTGGAAATGATACCACTATGCCACAAGCTTTAGAGCCGACAACAATCTAGTTGAGTTCATCCTTGTGAAGCAATCATGGGTTCATATCTTTTGAGTCGTAAAAAGGTTGAACATTGTTTGCCGAGCCAAAACTCTGAAGCTCAAGAGATTGCACCTCACTTTATTGGGTTTCCAAACGTTGTTGAGGCAGCATAGATTGGCTACATGATCTTACTTAGGATTTATGCTGTTATACTTGGTTGGGTTACGTTTCCTATTTTGCACCTTCCCTTCTGAAGAAAGGAGCTTCGATCCACAATTAAAGTTGTCATCGGTGATGTGTTGGATAACAACATGTTAAGTTGCTATCAGCTATGTGTTGGACACAGAAAAAGTCATGCACTTGTTGTGTTGGGGGCCATCCTTGCTTGTAGTATTTCTCCTTTCCATGTATAGTTGTGGGGGGCGGGGGGGGTGGCATATAGGTTCCCAGTTAGGTTTCCCTATATGTTATGGACAATGGCCAAGCAATAGATAGTGGGGTCATTTGGCAAACTGGTTATTGAATGTTGTGGGGACTTAGGGGTTCCCCCTTAGGAGAAGAACTGGGCATCCATGTTGCCCAAATTAGGACAAGTAGAAAATGTCCACCTCTAAACCTTAGGACATTTTCATAGTTGCCCAATTAGAAAATGTCCACCTTGGAACCTTAGGACAAAGTAGAGTAGCCCTAAGGGAGTGAGTCTATGTAACATTTGTCACAAATTGGCTTAGCAAACTTTGGATCATTCTTTTGTCTTTTTTGTGGTGTTTGGCTTGAGGTTGCAATCATTTGACACTTTGCATTTGTCTTTGTTTAACTGCTTTGGAACATAAGGCCAAATCCCAACACCTATATATATGGGTAAAGGGGCACACACCCCCACCCACACAAGTTGGTGAAAGAGCGAGCTCCTTTGTTTGTAGCCAGTTCACTTGCTACTATGTTGTCTAATTTGCTATGTCCTTCACCTAATTTTTTTCATTTCTGGAGTTAAAAAGGGACCATTGGGTCTCTTAGGGGACATCTGAGTTTTTAAGAAAAGGCGGCCATTTGGACTCTCTCTCGTACTACCCTTTTGAGTTTCAATTCAGTGGATTTAACCTAGCCAACTATAAAACACTCCACATTTCGAATTATTCTTTTGTTAAAATGGAGGTCCCATTACAGTGCACTGTACAATTTCCCTTCATGAAGTATTAAGAGTGAGTCGGACATTTGGATTCAAGTTGGAGAAGTATCTCCACCAGTAGTGCTATGATTGTATGTACACAGTAATTTAGATGGAGTACATCGTTTTAAATGGCGTGAATTTGAATGGTGTGAAGGATGCTCCAATTTCACATAAAGACACATGATTTGTTAAGTATTTATCAATTTATTAATTTAAAATATTAAAAAAATAAAATTTAGTGAAATTTTCATTGAAGTTAAAAAAATTTGGAATAAATTAGGGTGTAAATGTTTTTAAATAAATAAAAAATCATGTCAAATAGTGATGAAAATTGTAAACTTTTTTACATATGTTTTTGTTTTGGTATTTTAAAATTATGTTAATCATTTAAAGTTGTGCTAAATGATTAAGATGAGTGTTCTGGAATTTACATTAAAAATTTATTAAAGTTGATTTTGAGTTTTGATTTTAGTAAAGGACTCTTGAACTTGAGAAATAGTTGCGCTAGAGGCAGTCAATTTTGCAAAAAAAATTAATTATTGTGTTTGATTAATGTGCCATAACCAATGGCCCATGTAGTGGCATTTAAATAGATGCTTGCTTTATACTGTCCAAGCATCTTGTTTATGAGTGGGGGATAAGGAAATAAGTACCACTATATATTTAATGTAAACAAATACTTGTAGAGGCCCAAATAGGGGGCCTTTGATCTGGATTCTCTTATGTGTTTTACACCATAAATATTTTATGTCACATTTTACATTTTTACAAGTTCAACTATTTTGGAGCCCAAGGCCAGCACCGTCCAGGCATGGATGTGCACAAAAAAATTGATGGGCCAAGGGGACAACCCGCACTGCAAGAAACGGTGGGGCGGGGAGCATCCTTGCTTATAAGCCTTTTATTTGGTATCCAAAGTCATAGGGCACTACATGTAGGAGTTTGGGTTGAATACGGAACCATTGTCACAAAAACAATTGCATAGACAAGAAGGGAAGACAGCCCACCGAAAGGAGAATGGAGTTGGGGATGGGGTGGCCGGGCTGGGTCAAGATGTGAATACTGATGTGGGGCAGGTATCAAGCTTTGTGCAGCTGGATATGGAGATATTCCTCAACTACACCATAAGGAGAAGTCCTACATTCGGGCAGGTATCAAGCTTTCTGGACTCAAATATGGACATGGTCTTCAAAGTCCAATACTTGAAAGGCTTCAACGTTCAATATTTTGAACACCAATGACCATTCAGAGATACCTACCAAATGAAAAATTTCATGGTGCAACATTGATTTTATCCAAAATTACGTTTATGTTTTTTGATATTAAGGTGTTAAAACTATTAATTAATAGGCTAACCTGTTGGCCAAGCCCAAATCCTTTTACATGAATTATATGACACTTGTTTTGTTCTTTTGTTTGCAAATGTATTTGATTTGCTTGATTCACTAATATTAAACAGGTTTCATCCATTTTATTCACAAGTCAATTGTTTTCTTTTACTATGTACACTTCCCTTGTATGATTCAATACCCCCAATGTCATGTTTGCGAGTAGAGTTGTATACTTTGTTAGCCTTGACTTGGTAGGCAAGGATACTGTGTTTAGATGCATTATAGAGTATAGTAGCTTAATGGATTTTGGCCCCTAGATAATAGGTCTATTTTTATATGAGGATTTTTGAAAGATTATATTTTGACTTGTGTTGAAACTTGAGATTAGCTATAGAGTTATGATATCTTGAAGGATTTTGGTTTCTTTTAGAGGATTTTTTGAAGATTATATTTTTGCATCGTGAAATATTTGAGTTCCCATAATTCTTCTTTTGCCTTAAGATACTTTTTAATGTAAATGGCAAGGCCACAATGTGACACACTCCTTGTTATGTTTGCATGTGGACTTGCTTTGCTTTGTTAATAAGATGTGGGTGTAACATCCCCTTTCATTGTCACTATGTATGAATTACATTTGAGTTCATGAGCTCTTGTATAGAACATTGTTGGGAACAAATTCCTTAGGCGACAATGTTGCAACCCCTCATGGCATTGCACAGTACCACCTTTTGTTATGGACCTCCAATTTGCCTCATTGGAAGCGACTGATTTCAAAGCAAAACTCCCTAACAACATAAACTCAATTCAATTACATATTACGCTATAGAAAATCCAAGGATAGGATTTTTTATTTTGCTAGTGCATTTTTTATTTTGTTGTTGTTCAATCACTACTTTTCCTAGTGATGTTCCAAAGTTTATCAATCAATTATCATTGGTGTTGAATATGTGCCACCTCCATATGTACTACCCCTATATGTGTGAATGGAATGCTTGGAGAAAAATCAAACGAATAAGAGGATTTGAACCTACTTGATAGGCAGAGTTAATTATTATTAGGATACAATACTTTTCCACTAGAAATGAATATAAGGTGCCCTACATTCCTGTAATTTGCAAATAATTTAAATAAGGAATGTAATCTATGAAAAACCATGTTCATTGATGTGTACATTCATATATTGATTACAAATAAAATGCTCTTCTTTTAAATTGTCCATTCCCTGTTTTTTTTTGTTTTCCAATTAGTTGAAATAATAAAGAGCGACCATGGGTTTTCTTGCCCTTTTCACATTTTGACCCAATATTTCACCTTGGAGCTAGGTTGTAGAAAATCATATAAGTGTAAAAGAGATGATTAAATTCCAATAGTTTTTCCAATTTGACATGTTGAGAAATTATTAGGTTCAAATGAGCATGCTTGAATGTAGTTGTATTAATAGCCTAGACATATAAATTAATTCTAGACAATTTTTTGGTGTTTGTTGAAATCTATGAAATCAAATTTCAAATCTTGAGGTTATTGATTGTCCCAACCACTAAAATATTGTTACAAAATTAAAATGTAAGTTTTATTTTGTGTTTTTTTTTAAATTGTCAAAATTTTGAAATATCAAATTTGGGATTGGCAAACCTTCTTTTTTGAAATAAACAAATATCTCATCAAAAATTATCAATTCTTAATACTCATAGGTATGATAAATATATATAAATATTTGCAAAAGATAATAAAACATGAAGGGTAGCCCCTTGTGCATATGTTGTCTCACATACATAGTTGCAAATATATAATTAAGGCCTTACACAAACTAAACATGTAAAACACAACATGTTTGCATGTTTGTCCACTTGTTAATTGCTTTAAAGTTTGAAAATTTTGAAATATATAGGACTATTTAAAAAGACATCCTTATGACTAAGGCAAAATAATTGCTCAGTCGATAGCTTTTGCTTAAAATATGGTGATGTTTGCAATTAAACTAAAAAAACCTTTTGTAGCATTCACATGTGATTTTTGTTCTTGTCGTGTTGCAAAAATGCATAAAAAAAGAAACACTAATTATAATGTACAATAAGTGGTGTTTATTGTGGCATACATTACATTCAAATTGTAGTTTGAAATTAAGTTGTGGGACATATTACATGAATGTCAAACTACAATGTCAAATTGCAATTTTAATGTAACACATGCTACAATGATTGCCACATATTATACATTGCAATGGAAGAAACCACAATGTTTATGTCATACATGTGTCATGAGCGGAGGCCTATTGTGTGAGAAAAACCACAATTTGTTGTTGTGAATCTTAAAGTACTAAACCATTTTTCAATGGGTTTGTTTGCCAACATGACAACAAAATAGGGCATAATTTACGTCAATTGTGACACAAATTAGCCATATTTGATAGATCCATGGTTCATACATGTAATTTTTTGTGGTTCATCCATTTATATATATAATACATTTGTGATGTTTATTGTACTTTCACATTAGTGTAATATATGTTGTTACCACACTCACATGTGAAGGCCTATTGTCGTAAGAAAAGTTGTATTTTGTTGTAGTGCATCTTTACAAGGATTGGAATCTTATGCAACACAAATTGAGTAACAATGGCTGATTTGGCATTGTTTTCCATGGTCAACTTGAAACGTGAAGTACTTTAAAACTATATGTAAAACAATAACTCATTTTGTTTAACAATCTTTGTGTTCATCTATTTAAAAACTATAACTACTAATTATTTCGACAATTAATTTCAACAAATATTGGTGTTCTCCACATTGTGGATCATGTGCACATTACATAGTTGATCAAGTAAACACCTCAGATTTGCGCCAATTACATGCATGAATGGATATTTAGTAGGGGTATTCAAATAACGCATGAAACCGAACAAAATCTGAATGTCATACAAAAACTCCTCATTCGTCTTGGTAACAATGGTAACAATGTGGGTGGGACTGTTATTTTAAAAAAAAGGTATGGTATCATGTCATGTGACATGTTTGGAAGCAGCATTGATCTGATCCACCATGCCTCAACACTAAATTCTGACTTCGATGGACCTTTCAAAATTACAGCACTGAGTTATCACTTTGATATTTATTACAAGGAAATTCCTCAAAGGTTAAGTCAGATGTACATGGTTCCAACATACATTAGTTCAAGTCAATAATTGTGTGTTGCACCAATGCATTTTCCAAAATTGATATGCTGAGACTAAATACTGAGATTGAAAAGTGCAAGTTGTTGCAAACCGTTTTAAGAGGATTAAGTTCACAAGTTTTTCTCCTTTGGAAAAGATTGGCAAAGTAGCAAAAATTCATCACCAACCAAAAGAAAGAAAGAAAAACAAAAACACTAGTCATGTAACCTTGGGCCATCAAACTGTGTTCATTGAGACTTTTGTCTACCATTACCTTCAGTTAACAACATCAAATAGTTTGGACTTACCCATTGTGGAGGAGAAAATTTGGTGAGATCAAGAAAGGCTATAATTTGATAGCTAGCCTGAACCAAATTCTTAGAACTCTTATTCTTTAATTTCTGTTGGAGGTTGGTATCAATGTTGGGAGCATATATGTTTCTTTACTATATCTGTAAGATCCAGACATGCATTATATTCTTTTTGTGAATTTATACCCTCCAATTCCAATTCCAGTTCAATTATTTCAATTATTGGTATTGTCCACATATGAGATATGAAGCATTTTGAACATGCAACCATGAATATGTTTGGATAATTTCTAAAACATGTTACATCACAAATTAATAAATTCAACAATCACCTAAAAAATCATTTTTATTTGGAATGTCATTAAAGTGTTTAGATGGGACAAGCCATTAATCAAAGGTAAAGTAGAGTCTGATAGGGTTAAATTATACGTGGAAATGCAAGCAAGTTGAATGGGGGAAAGGGCGGGGTAGAGGGGGGGTGGGCGGGGTGTGCAATTTTTGTTACATCCTAGGGCAGTTTGATGTGGTCAGTCTAATGGTCCAGTTCCTTGGGTTAAGTGAATAAACTTCAATTACATTAAAAAGCTAACCGACAATATCCTTGGCTAAGTTTTGCAGCCCTTACAAGAAGATTCAAAACTGTACTCATTCCATCTTTTTGCATTACCATATGTCCATTCCACTCATGTGCACAATTTGTGAGATCTAGTTTGATCACTGTATTCCCCCAAGATACATGCCATTCCCAGCTAACATATTATGACTGACAATGTGCGCATGGGATCTATTCATTTGAAATAAACAATAATAATTATTTTCCTAGGAAAATAATGTTTTACTTAATGTCATATTTGAATCCTCTTAAATCCTATCTATTGATTACTCAATGAGAATATGTTATGTAAGATAAATTTTATCTAAAGGAGTAATTATAATTAGAGGATGAGCATGTGATAAATGGAGAAAAACTAGTCATTAGGATGCATATTGACATACATATTGATATCCTTTTTTATATTGAAGTACATGAGATATCCTCCCAACACTTAGTTATCTGATTGCATTTTGTGAGTATGGATATTGCTTAATATCTAGGACCGTGCACGTCAAGGTCCTCTAAGCATGTAACTCATGTATAAGACATAGAAAGGGAATGAATTTCACGTGAATTCATTGTACTATAAAACTCTTTATGAATTTGAGCAATCACTTGGAACGAAAGACAATTTCTGCCATGGAAAATAAGGAGAAGTGTTAGTGTGTTGGTTGGTCTGAAATATATCTAGAATGTAATTGGTTCTATAGCATCAGATCCTAAAGTTACTTGTGAATGGTAAGGTGCATGGGGTGTTTTAAAATGCAACCTGCTAGATATATTGGTTCACATAATTCTAAGATATGTATTTAGATTTCCAAGAAAATTAAAAAGAGAGAATTTTGAGAGTCTAGTTTTTAGAAATACAACCCAAATCTGATGCATTTAATCCTGTGAATATTTCGGGTACTATCATGTGTAAGTCACCCATTTTCATGGGAACCCATGCAGATCTAGGTTTTGATTGTTGTAAACCAGTCCAAAGAGATTACTATACCATTCCTGGAGTATACTGTGCATTGAAGTGGAAAAATATGTTATAGTTGTTCAGTCCAAATCTCCCACTCTTGTAATTATGTAATGCCCTAGGAAATGTTAGACAAAAATTTTGACATGTCAAAGGGAAAATTTATAGGTCTGAAAGAAATTCTGAATATTAGAGAGGTACCTCCTACTTACACCGGAGTCTAGATCCCTAATATTAAAAGGAGTAAACAGTGCCAATCAAATGATCAAATTACATGTACAAAATGACGTTTGGTCTTAAACTTTACAAAAGATCTGACTCCTGAGGGATACATTTTCCCAGAGAATATGCCAAAACCACAATTTGGGTACTGTACAAATCCAAACACAGATACTCCATTACTATCACCAGAGAATGTTCCAGTACCCAACCAATTAAATTTCCAATATAAAAGAAAAGAAAAGAAAAAGAACTATCCTGTGAAGACCTCAAAATTTAAATCCGTTTCCGTGCTTGAGCTCAACACTTGATCTCAGTGAAGAGAACTGGCCAATACCACAATGCAGTAAATAACAAGACCCTGCAAAATTATGCCCTGGATAATTGACCACATGTGTGATAGAGGGTGGTAGCAAATCCAATATCTTGTGTCAGCTTACCAAAGAATAAAGAGAATTTCGGAGGATTTCAACTAAATTATGTCAGGAGGATTAGAACAGAGATGCGTCTTTCCTAGGCAAGATGCTCTGTACACATTGTCTTCACTTGACTCTACCAAAAATGTACCACAGTTCATGGTGCAGCAATGCAGCAACACCTCGCTCTCACAGGGACACAGATTCCAAGGAGCTAAGTATTAAGTGCACATGAGAGATCAGATTATGAGAAGTGAAGCTAGTTGTAGAGTACAAAATTGAGCAGGCTCTGTGAACAAAGTCACTCTGCTGGTATTCTGCATTATTGTCCTCTTGAACCAAAAGTTTGAAGACAATATATTGCACATTCAGCAAGATAGATGTTAGACGAGGAGAAGTTCAAATATGTCATCTATATATTATTACTTGTGGTGTGCCTTCTCAAGCATACTGTAATACAATCCCGACTAATAATTGAGAGAATTGCTGCGTTACTAGAGTTGTAGACGAAAAAACTGTCAAAAACATCATCATCATTCACGGTTTTGGTAGCTTGAGAAAACAATGTCAGCCTTACATCAAGTGTCGTAATATTTAACCAAAAATTTCAGGATTGCACAAGCTACAAAAGTTTGCATGGATATATAGATAGTGAAACCCATATGATCCACACTACTACCGAAGCTTCACACCCTGGCTTCTAGATAGATTAATACTCCTAGCCATCGATCACCTCCTCCAACCTTGGTATTGAAAATGGGTTGAAGTTGGGAATTTTTTCCGAGTGAAAGATGTTCAAAAGAAGAAGCTGATAGTAAGTGTAATAATAAAGAGTCTGAGCCAAATTTATCTGCCTAAACCTCAGACCAGCTAGCTGCAGCAGCAGCTCCTTGAGCAAACTCAGACCATGAGTTGCACTGAAACTACTACCACAGATCAACCAGTCAAAAGACGAATTCCTGTTTTGTTCCTACTGCCTGGAGGAGCACTAGTCTAGTGGACAGCTCAAAATGATCAATGATTGTTTCCTTGATCTCATGTACACTAGGACGTGGTGAGAGAGAGAGAGAGGATCGAGTGTCAAAAAGTGTGAAAGAAAATTATGCAGCCTTTTTCTAGATGAAGTTCACCAGACTTGTCCTGGGAAGAGGAATTGCGTGCAATGGGTGCACCATCTCACATGAAAGCTTCAGAACTTCACTCAAGTCGACTGGATGGTCAGTAGAAGCTACCCATTCGAATTTGTGAAGCAATTGAGCCAGCCATAGCTGCACTGTGGCCATACCCAGGGCTCGTCCAGGACACACTCGACGTCCAGCCCCGAATGGCGCGAGACGAAGATCGTTTCCTCTCACATCAATGTCAGCTCCTCCAGCTTCACTAGCTACAAAACGCTCAGGACGAAATTCCTCGGGGTTGGCCCAGATCGTTGGATCATGTGTAATGGCCCACATGTTCACCATTGCTGTGGTGCCCTTGGGAATGAGGTGACCTGCGACCTGGACGTCCTCCGTAGAAAGCCGAGCCCAGGACAAGAGAGGACCAGGAGGATGAGTCCTTAGCGTTTCCTTCACAACTGCCTGCAAGTAAGGCAGCCGAGCTATGTCCGAATCGCACACAGCTCTCTCTTTTCCGACCACCGTGTCCAGCTCCGCATGCACTTTGGCCTGAATTTCCGGGTGCAGCACTAGCTCTGCCATGATCCACTCGGTCAGAATGGCTGTCGTGTCAGTGCCCCTGAAAATCATCTCCTACACAACCAACAAACAAAGCCAGTGTCTCAGTCTCAGTTATATGCTATGCTGCAGCAGAGTCTATGAGGTTCGCAGACATTGACTTAGGACGAAATTGAGCAGGAAACAGTAGAAGCTAAGAAGGTAGATGGATCCACATTACGAAGACACCAAGACCTAAGTAGCTGAGAATATTAAAGTAGTAGCTGAGCAGGAGTTGGCAACTGACCCACAAAACAGCTACAGCATCGGCATCAGAGAGCTTCTCGCCACCCTGTAATGACAAAAGAACGTCGACAAAGTCGGAAACGTCTGAGCCTGGAGACCTATTCACGGCAGCACGCTCTCGGTGATCGTCAATAATATTTTGAACAAATGCAGTTACTCTAGGAACAAGCTTGGCGCAGCGCTGGTGGATGTTCTGAGGATCAATAGCTTCCAGGGCAGGGAGATGATCGGCCCAGTTGACAGCACCAAGAAGCTCAAAACCTTCACGCACCATCTCCTTCAGTTCCAGTGCTTCAGCACAATCCGTATCTTCGAAGTTGTAGCGACGACCGAACACGCTACTCATGATATTATTCAAGGATGCACGCTGCAGGTGGCTACGAATGTGAACTGCACCTCCAGGGGTTAGCGAGGATTCCTTGGCGATGGACGCTAGCACTTGAGCAGTTTCAAGCTGTCGTGAGGTTTCGTGCGCCGCAATTCTCTTGGGAGCGAACAAGTGGTTAGCCGCAATCCTCCGCAGGCCTCTCCAGTAATCACCTTGAGGCGCAAACCCAATCGCGCGTCCAAACAGCAGTTGCTGAGCGGATTGCTTGAGCGGCCGATTAGCGAAAGACGAGCTGCAGAGAATGTCGTGCGCAGTATCAGGCTTGCTAGCTATCACCACTCGGGTGTTACCTAGACTCAGGGACATGAGTGAGAGAGCTGCATGACTTTGCGCCAACTGCGCTAAGCGCCTGTGCGCAAGCCCACGCATCTCTAGCAGGCTACCTAGGATAGGTAAGCCTCGCGGTCCAGGTATACTGTTGCGCTTGCCCTTGAGCGATCCCCACGCACTTCCCCCCGGAACCAACCAGCAGACCAAAACCGTGGAGAGGCTAATGGCGGCCAGTGCTAGCAAGACACACCAGGAGCTCAGCAGCGGGGCGGAACTCTCTAGAAGCAGCGCTGAGCGCCCTTGCCTAGCTAGCATGGGCACTGCAAGCAACCACGACCATGAGCCCCCTCCTCCGGATGCACTCGACGAGAGATGTGGAACTTCCATTCTGCCTGAAGAAGAAGAAGAAAATTAACCAAGCCAAATACTTTTAGAAGGAAAAACACTCAAGACAACTACCCAATACTAGCAACACAATAACAACAAAAACCGATCACTGCAATTCTGAATCCAAAAACAAAACTATCCAAAGTTCCAACTGCTAATATTTGCTAGGACGGGCATACAAACAAACAAACAAATCCGCCACACCGATTGTTTTTGATAAATAAAAGAAAAGAGAGCAGTTGTGCAAAGATAGTCGGTTGAACTCAAGGTGCACTACAAAATGAATGAGGAGTAGAAGCCCGGGCCGGGGGGGGGCGGGTCTGTGGGCGGTAGCTAGCAACAACAAAAAGAGAGAGAGAGAGAGAGAGAGAGAGAGAGAGAAGACGGAGAGCTCGAGAGAACAGATTGTTTAAGAAATGTGAGAAAGGCAAACAAAGACGCGCACAAACCATAAATGCAGTCGGAGTTGGGAAAGAGTGGATAAATTAAGGCAAAGCCGCGCGTTAAATGCTCATAGGATGACAGCGGAGGAGGGACCCACATCGTTAATCCCATTACTAATAAGTTCAAGAGAGTCATGCTATTTTTTTATCTTTGGGGGGTATTACCAAGATCATCTTGATTCTTCATCGGAGGCTTGGAGAATGCCTAGATGCCAGCCCAAAACATTAATCAATGCTTCAATTACTACAGCAAAAATTCAATAGTCTCATCTTATCCAACGGTCAGCGCCTCGGTTAGTTCGTTAATGAGAAGAAGTAGGTAGTGGAAGATAATGAAAGCTGACTTTGGTGAAGGAAAATGTCTAAAGTTCCTACTTAGTTAGCTCCTAAAAGATTAGGAGAGGGCCAGCTCTTTTATTGCATTGGAACTTGGAGACTTTTTTAATCAGAGCTGCTGGGTTTAGTTTTCGAGCTTTCTTAAAATTCTTATCCTAAAAGGGCAGTACTTAGCCTAAATTATCAATCAGGGCGCCATCATGAGCTAATGAATGGAATGGTCATTGTATGGGCTTATCACCTGTCTGTCATAGGGGGCAAAATCTGGTTGGGGTGATAATAACGACAGCACCACACCACGCTGGTGAAAGCAAATCGTTGTCTTGCCACAACAGAACCTAACATAATGTGGTCTTTCACTGCCACAAAGAGTTGGTCCCGTACATACTCTGAATGACTTATCAATTCAACCCTGCATTGTGAGCCCTATTAGTGGAGACCAGATTCTAGTTGTTGATGATGTTCATCAATGTGTACATGCTTCTTACTCTACCAGTTCAACTGATGGTCACAATCAGATTTGAAATAAACATATGAACGGTGCATCAGCAGAGGCCATGAGTTGTAGAAAATCGAAACAAAGGGTTATGTCCATTCAAGAGAAAAATGTATGCCTTTTTTTGTTTGACTAGAGGCACATGATAATTATTTCTTTGCCTAATTTGCAAAATCCAATGTTTTTGAGTTCTTTCTGTGTTTAGGAAATGACAAAAACAGATCTCTGTGAGACATTCATGGGTTAGTAGTGTAGCTGCTTCCTAATGTTGGTTATTAAAAAAATGCAAACAATGTATGAATTGGAATCATCCATATCAAGGGGATCTCTTTTAGCAGAATAAAAATCCAATGTTTTAAATATCTTGGGTGAGCTGAATTAAGTGTTTCATAGTGCCCACACCAAACCATCCCAAAAACTTGCTTTTTGGCAATTTCAAGTTGGTTTTGTGGTTGGAGTGACACGATTCTGAAATAGAAGTTTAATGTCAACTAATTAAACTGGGGTACTTATTTTGTTTCATATTAATTAGTTGGGGGCGCCTCACAAGTCCATTTGTTTTTTTTTTGGGGCAATGAGCCAAATTGAATGGCCCATGGTTAAAAAAAGTTGAAATTACAGAGGCTCCCCAAAATAGAAGATTCTATGCAAAGATGAAGTGCATACCCCTTTGGCCAACCTATATAGGTGAGAAGGGGAGGACTTTGGGCAAAACATATGGGATTAAAGCGAGGTGCTATTGGCTACACCCTTGGGGAAACATTGGGATCTTAGGGAACCCGTTGGGAACATGTAGTGAACAAATGAAAAAGGAAAAAAATCAAGGCACTTTGATTGCATGCATGAAATTTTTATTTCCAAAACTGTTGGTCACTATTTTTGGCCTGGGCTAATACCCCCATTATAAACTGGGGGTACTTATCTATTGTCAACAATCCAGACACAACAAACACTTTGCATGCAAACAACCAGAACTACATGCAGCTAGCCTAACCCAAAGATTGGATATCTTGAAATTTCCCATTCCATGCTGAGAGAGTGAGCAAGGCAAAGCAGCCCAGCACATGTGCAAAACAAAGTGATTGAAAATAAGCAAGTATGCAAAACGATTGGAGCCCTATTGGTCAAAGATTAGCCAAGTCGAAATTGTTCCTTGGTATAATACAATAGGAGAAAGCAGTTTGGTGGAATGCTAGAAAATGCTCCTTCGTATTAATGTGCTTCAATGGGTGCACTTTTGTTCCCTTGAAATTAGGGTTAGGGTTTACTATGGGATAGATGCAGGAGGAAATGACATTCAACTGGCAGCTCAGATAGTACCTGCCACTCCGAGATTTTTGATTTGTTGGTGCCTTACTTATGAGTTTGTTAGAGCTTGAAATCATTTCTCAAGTTGCTGATTCGATTAAAATCGGAAAAATTTATGGCCCAAAGAGATAGCTAAGAGGTAAAGGTTTTTTTTAATTATTAAGAACCACATGCTCTCAGCCTCAATTCCAATTAATACACACATACAACGGCAGGGTCATTTATGGTCGATAAGAGCAATTGATTCAAATTAAGTGCCATTCCCCTGACTTAGTGACTGGTCCAGCGCCAAGTGGTCCGGGTAATTAAACAACCCCTGTAGGTAAGAAATCTAATACCAGGTGTCATTGAGAGATGAACAATTGATTGATATATATCTACACTTTGAGGAGCACTCGCAATTAATTGCATGATGGATTTGGTAGCTCAGTGTATTTTTTAGGAATCTTTGTTTGTAGCCAAAGTGGCCATCAGCCATAGGAATCAATGAATTTTTTTATTAAAAATTTCCTGATTTTGGGTCGTTGATTAGCATCCCAAGAGAGATTTAGCAGTACAAATGGAAATAGGTTTTTAGAACCTGTGTAAATATTTTAAAAACTAGTTCAAAAAATGTTACCAAACTTAAATCAGAGTCCAAAACGTGAGCAAAAAAATTCCAAATTTTTGTTGATTTTTTGGGACAGAATATTTCTTAAGTATTCTTATTTTTCGCATTTTGGCGAAAGTTCGCACCAAAAAACAAACTGATAGGAAAGATGTTTAAAAAGTGGCAATCATCCATGGGAAGATTTAGCCAAATCTGGCTATAAACCAAAATATGAAGTACAAATCTTTAATTATACTTCTATATTTTGGCTACACACTTAAAAACCAAGTACAGAAATCTGTTGATTTTACTTTATTTTTGTCCTCAACTTGGGCGATTTAAAACGTCCAAAATCATTCAGTTTTCAGATTTCGAATTTCGAATTTTCTTTTTGATGAAATTTTTGCCAGTAAAAAAACAAACTTAATTTCAGATCCATTTCCAAGGCCTCCCATGGTCCTTTGGGTACTATGGTAAAAACTTGAAATCCCCAAACCTTTTTTTCGGTTGCTCTGAACATAATAAACAGTCCATACTTGGACTAAATCTGGGACTCTTGGACCATAGGTAACATTACTGGGGCCTTACTCAACTCAAGAAGCTGAAGTGACCAGTGTAGATGCGGGTTCACCATACACATTTAGCCTAGAAGAAGAACAATTACTTACAGCCGAAAAAAATCAGCTCCTACGCGTTTTTTGCAGCATCTAAGTTAGAGATGTTTTTCTTGCACTGTCTCCGGTAAAAGGGTGTTGCTGCATCTTGAGGGATAGGTTTCTCTGCTGCTTGTGTCCAATGTAGATTTGATGTCCGTCATTCAAGTCAGCATGTTTTCCATTCCAGTAGGTTTATCAGAAACTGGCAGCCTATGTGTGAGAGACCAGAATTTAAAAAAACGTAAAACGTGTGCATTGTTTTTGGCACAGAGAGAAAAAAATTATTCAATGGACCTAAGTACGACACAATGTTATGCTTCATGCAATTTGACAGAGCTTTGGAACAAATGTTCATATCCACTAGGCAGACAAATCAATCTTGTGAATCTTTGAAAAGAACTGGGGGACCTGGTAAGTACTAGTTCTCTTTCTTTAAGTGAATATAAACTTGAGATCACCATTGGGCAGATGCCTCTTTTCTACAGAACAGGGTGAAATACCAAGAGAGATACAAAAGAACAAGAATCTAGAGAACTCAGACTTTTGCTCCTTCCACAATCTTCATGAAATCCCAAAGTTTGAATGGCTATGACATCAGGGTGCAGACAGCTCTCAATGATCTCATGAAGATCTTTTGATTACCAAGTTGTGCTCTCCACAGGTTTAGATGAGGATGCATACAAACTAAAGAGTTATTAGTCTACTGGGGAGCTTCCAGACTTTGCTGTTTTTTTTTTGGATTCAATTTTGTGATGTACCAAAAGTGATGATGATCCACAGGAAGATTTAGCCAAAATCTGGCTACAAGCTCAATATGAAAGTAAATTTTTTAAAACATACTTTTATATTTTTGGCTACATACTTAAGTCATTTATAGAAATCTGGCAATTTTTCTTAAATTTTACTCAATTTCTGGCTTATTGAAAATCTCAAAAAGCTCTTGATTTTAACACTTTTAAATTTCTATAAATAGCCAGCAAACAAGGGCTGCTTCCAGTGCTCAAAATCCCATTTTGTGATATTACATGGTATCTATGCCAAACCATTCAGGTATAGAGATGAGAACATGTAGAGCTTGCTCCCAAGTCAGCCCAGTTTCATCGAGGTTTTGCTAGGTGTACCATGGGAATAGGCCAGATTGTCCTGGTATACACAACATGGCATTTGCACAAACAATGTCTAGCTCCACATAACTCAAGAAGGTGGAAGCTGGGAATTTTATTTGATAAGGTGGAACTCAGTTTGTGCATGCTGGTGTAATGGAATTACTAAATTGGTCTTGAAGTTGGGATATCCTTGCCAAAAACTAATTCCATGTAGGGACATTTTGAACATGGTAATTATCTATTATAAGTCACAAAATAATTCATTATAAAAACCAACAATTGCAGGCGTCCATCTTAAAGATCCTCCATCATATATAGAGAATCAGAAAAGAAATATCATTCAAAAGTTCCACATTAACAACTACACCTCCAAAAGTTACATATTACATGGCATAAAAATGGAACACTGGATCAGGAACATTACCCTCATACAAAAACCACAAAATATCTGGGGTGAGATCCAATACACAGCCCCTATATACACTTATAAGTGTTCAAAAGTGAGACAACATATATATTGTTAGATGGGACAAGACTAATCTCGATATCTCGATATGCGTATTGGGGGAGGTCCACTTCTCAAACCTCCACCTTGCAAAAGTGGAACATCCTACATCATAATAAGGGGAGAAAAACAATTGAAAGAAATTGTCCTAAACACAACCATGGATGCAAAATGAACAAGGGGTGTCACACTGTGGCCTTGCCGTTTACATTAAAAAATATCTAAAGGCAAAAGAAGAATTATGGAAACTCAAAAAATTTACCATGCTAAAAGGTAATATTCAAAAAATCTCTAAAAAACCAAAATCCTTCAAGATATTATAACTTTATAACTAATCTCAAGTTTCAACACAAGCCAAAAATTCATCTTTCAAAAATCCTCATGGAAAAATAGACCTATTATTACCTAGGGGCCAAAATCCCTTAAGCTATTATACTCTATAATGAATCTAAACACAATATCCTTGGCCTTGGTAGGCAAGGCTAACAAAGGTTGGAGTGAACCAGTAGCCACCAGTGCACCAGTTCAGGATGAGGCTGTTCAAGCCGTTTTGGGGATGATCCAAAAACACGTCCTCCCCTCCCCAAGGTTTTTGGTGTTTTCAACCTCTTTTCTACTCCCAAAGTTTTTCCCTCCTACCTACTTCACCTCATTTTGCGCTCACTCCATCATCAAAGCTCAGGAAAGCTTACAACGAGAAGGTAGAAAAGGGAGGGCAGAACTAGGAGCTAGAAGCGGGAGGGAAAAAATGGCAATTAGGACAACGCACTTGAAGCAGGAGCCAAAAATGAGAAGGCAAAGCGGGAGCTTGAATGTGAACTCCCTCCCTTCTCTTCATTTTTTTGGTTGTTTTTTTACGTGGTGTTGTTGAAGTGAAGAAGGTGACAACAATTTGATGTCGTCACCTTCTTCTCTATGTTTGAAAAGAAAAAGATAACGACACATTGCCATCATCTTCTTATGTGGTTTTGTTGCAGTGAAAAAGGTGATGGCAACAAGTTGTCATCACCTTTTTTTTTGTGTTTGAGAAGAAAAAGAAGATGACGACAACACACCATCGTCTTTTTCTATGGTGGTGTTGCAGAAAAGAAGAACATGACGACAACAAATGTTGTTGCCTTCTTCTGTGGTGATCTTGCAGAGAAGAAAGAGAAGACGACAATAGCTTCCATCACGTTTTTTGATGGCTTTGTTGCAAAAAAAGGCGATGGCAACTATCGTCGCCTTTTTCGATGGTTTTGCTATGAACAAGGTGATGACAGTAATGTTGTCACCTTTTTCTATGGCAGTGGTGTTGTGAAGAAGGTGATAGCAAGCTGCCACCGCTTTCTTTCTTTTTTCTTTTTCTTCTTCTTTGGTCCTTTTGGTCTAGTTGATTAAAATTGACAATTAATAATAAAATGTGTGGTTTTTTTTAATGTTGAAGGTTATAATGGCTAGAGGAAGGAAATTGAAGAAAGGTGGTGGTGATTTGGAAGCTTAGAAACAAAATGTTGTTTCATTAGAATAGGCAATTGGGAAGCAAAATGTTGATCCATTATAATTAGGACTTGGGGAGCAAAATGTTACTCCATCAAAATTGAGACTTGGGGAACAAAATGTTATTTCATTAGAACTGAGAATGAATGAATCAAATAATTTATGTGACTTAGAGTTAATAATGGTGACAGTCTACAATTCAAATGATGAAATCACTCCCAATATAGATTGGGAATTTCGATCGAGAAATGGTGGGTTGGATTGTTTTACAATTTACATACATTAGATTAAATGTAGATAAAAAAAATTGTACAAATTTCTAAAAGTTTAATTATATTCGCACCTTCCATCATTTGATGGAAGGTGCGGGATTTTTTTGTCAAATTTTTTTTATTATAATACCTCAAAATAGTTAGAGTTTACAAGAATTGTATTTAATTGTGTGATTTATGTTTTGTAATACCTGCATTCTGTTTTTTGAACTTTTTATGTGTAAGGTTTAGGGTTAAGATTTTTTATGACAAAATAATGACTTTTAAAAAATATATTTCTTGGTTTAAATCTGAAACTTGAAACCAACCAAACCTTTCAACCACCGGCCCCCCTTGTCCACTTAATATGGCTTGAAGACAAGAATGGATGAAAGTTGGGTCGAAATGGAAATGTAAAATTGGCATTCGCATTGTTGCATATTGTGCCAAATGGTTGTTGACCAAACATTTGAAGAAAGTACATGGCTTAGTGGTAGAAAAGGCCAAACCTAAGAGGCTTTCAATTTCTAAAGAGGTCCTCAACATTAAAACCATGCCAAAATGAATGCTTACATCTTGGGAAATGCCATGGCCGTGCAAAGGTGGAATGATCAAAAGGTTGCTAATTGCGCTCGTGCCAAAGTCCAGCATGAATGGGATAAGTTGGTAATTGTTGCAAAACAATGTCCACCATTACTGAAACCAATTTTGGTCAAATTAGCTTCAAAGCAACTATTACAAATGTTGGTTTTAATGCCTGGGGCATGGGAAACATGCCTCGAGATGCAACATCATGGATGGAGAAGGATGAAGATTTACAAAAGATGATTTGATCCACTCATTCTACATATGCATGACAATTGAAAATGGCATGGGATGTAAAAAATTGGGTTAAAAAATCCACTAAAACAAGTCGGACATAAGAGTTGACAGATGTATTGGATTTCCATGAATCTAGGATGAATCATGGAAAGTAAGAAAAAATAATAATCAAGGTTTATTATTTTTTTATAATTTTGTTTCATCCAAGGTGTGTTAGGGTTTAATTTGGTGGGTTTTAGGTGTTTAAAAAGGTTCAAGGCATAACAAAAGAAGAATTTGTTGCAAATGCAATTCAAGTTAAAATGCAATGGCTACTTACTGAACTAAACATGGGATTGTAGATAATGATATGGTTTAGGGTTTCCATTTTATACAGTTAGTTAGGTTTTTTTAGCCCTGTCATTTTTTGGACTACCCAATTTTTGAACTTTGGTCCTTTGATATATTATAAAAAACTTTTTTTTTTCATTGAGTTTTTTAGCATTTTTTGACCCATTCATATTTGTACATCTTTTATCAATATAATATTTTCCTCTAGTCACACTTGTTTGATGGGTATATGGTTAATTATATATGTCTTCTTTTTCATAATCTTTTTTGTATTTTAAATGTAAGAATCAAAAATTAAATAGGCCCATATGAATAGGTAACAGTAATTTATCTAAGGTTTACAAATATCAAAATGAACATTGTGCAATACTTTTATCCTTTCTATTATAATTTCCAAAATGTCATTTCAAGTATGCAATACCCATATATAAGTCTCATAAATAGTTATTGGTTTTTTTACATCCATTGTAATACCTGCATATAGGTCCACAAATAGTTGCTGATTTTTAACATTTTTTGCAATACTTGCATTGTAATATTTATGGGACTCATATGACATAATAATCTAGTATAAATATCAACAAATAATGTCATAATTAAAAAAATTACTTTCAGATAATGTAAATGATTAAGTATCATATTTTTAAAATCATTTATTTCTTAATATTAATTAACTAATTATTTGGTTGAACCTTAATTATTTAGATAATTAAATTTTAAATCTAAAATTCAAATCAATAATTTAATATTTAATTTATTATCTTAATTAGATTTTTTATGTTGATAAACTATTCAAATTATTATTTTAGATAATTATTCATGATAATTAATTGTTATAAAATCAATTTAGGTATATAAAGAAACATATTTTGGGTACCCAAACCATTTATTTTGAAATGACCTTACATGTGGATATTGCATTTAGGGTTGATTATTCACCTAATGTTGTCTAAATCACCTATGGATTATTTCAAAATGAACTTGCATGCAAGTATTACATATAGGCTTTGGTTTTCATTGAAAGGCCACCCAAACTACATGCTAGTTATTTTGAAATGACCTTACATGTGGGTATTGCATTTAAAGTCGGGTTTGCACCTTAGGTTATTTCAATCACCTATGGGTTATATCGAAACGAACTTGAATATGGGTATTGCATTTAGGGCTAGATATTCATATAATTTTGTGATACCCACACACATACTTATTTTCACCAACTAGAAATTTGGCCTTAATTTTCTGAATAATTAAATAAAATTTGTAACAAAACACAAAAAAAGGTATGTTTATTACCATTTGGTAATATTTCCAAGTTAAGTTCTTTCACTTTCTTTTAAAAATATCAAATGACATTGCATTGTTTTACATATGTTTAAACTCTAAAAATTCCACCCAAAATGCACCCTAGATTTATTTTAATTATTATAGACTTGTAAAAAAAATGTTAATTAATTTATATGTCCCAAACTCTAAATCTAAACCATATTTTTAACATTAAGTAATAAATTTTACATTAAACACTAACCCCTTATATCATCAATGTGACCAATTTTGTATTATGTTCATTTTTATATATGTTAAATCATACTATAGGGTGAATAAATAATTTTGAAAACATGAATTTCATGATGTATTAACGGGGAATCAAATATTTTAAAAATATTTTTATGTTTCATGGTTAATGAATTATCACAATATGATACTAGTATTGCACTTAAACAAAAGTGGGTTATGAAATATTGAACTTTAACAATTATGGAACATATGGAAACAAAGGAGATTCATAATTATGTTATAGATCTAAACAAGTGATAAAATCAAAAACCAATACAATGAACAAAGTCTAGAATATAAACCTTAAGCCTTGATATATATGAACCGAATTCCTAAACATTAAATCATAAAACGTAACTCTAAAAATCCAAATGATATTTTGCCATAAACAACCCTAATTATACAAATCTTAACAAAAAAAATCCTAATAATATATGCCCTAAACCCAAAAAACTATACAAAAAATTTGCAAATTATATAATGTAAAAAAATAAATAAAATTTAAACATAGGAAAAAAAAATTTAACTAAAATTTTAAACTTTAAACTATAAAGATTTATTAACCGAAAAAAAACCTTAATCGTAAAAAAAAATCAAATAAATTTTGTAAAAAACCAAAAGAAAAGATATGTTTCTTACCTTTGTGTGATCTCTCCAAACTAGATTTTTTCACTATCTTTGAAAAATATATATAATGAAATTGTATTATTTCACATATGTCTAAACCTTAAAATTTACCCCCAAAATTTAACCTAGTTTAAGTTAATTACTATAGATTTATGAAAAACTTGCTAACTAATTTATGTGTCCCAACCTTAAACCTAAACCATAATCCAATAATACATACTTATAATAATTACATGAAAAGATGTATTGTAATGTCCATTTCATAAATAAATTAAGTAAACAAAATTTAATAAAATATGCACTAACTAAACCGAAATGGCTACAATTATGACATTGTTTCCACTATAAATTGTTTGTAATACCTACATATGAGAACCTATGTTCATCATCCATGAACTAGAGCGAACCTTAATAAATTAATAAATAGGATTCGAGGGCTTGAGGGTGGGAAAAATGAATAAATAATTAATTAAGTATTTGGCTATGTAGAAACGTAGGTAGGTAGGTGAACATAGTGATAGGTAAGAAGGTGGGTGCATAGGTAGTTGGGTTAGTAGGCAAGTTAGTAAATAGAAAGGAAGTTCAAGGAGCAAAGTAGATAGGTTACTAAAGTAGGTAGGCAAATTAAATTAATAGGTAGAAAAAAAGTTACACTAGTAAGGTAGCTAGGTAGAAAAGTAAGTTAGTACATAGGAAACAAGTTATTTTATCAAGGTAACTAAGTTTGTAGAATATTTATGTCAATAGGGTAGGTAGTTAGTACAATAATTAGGTCAATAGGGCATCTAGTTAACAAGGTAGCTAAAATAGTAAGGTAGGTAGTGAGTATAGTAGTTAGGTTAGTAGAATGACTAATTATTAAGGTAATTATGTCAGTAGAGGATAATTAATAAGGTACCAAGGTTAGTACAATACTTATGAGGGTAGGAAGATGAGTAAGGTAGCTATGTGTGAGGTTAAGTCGAAGGAAAAAACAACCAAGAAGAAACCAAAAAGAAAAAGTACAATGGTTAGTAATGAAAAGAAACGGACTGTGATGAACCCCATCTGACATCGAATGAAAAAACGCAGCCCATCCAGTGGATAGAACGACCAACTGGTGCATTGGCGGCTGCTGGTTAGCTCTGGCCGGTTAACAAAGCAGTTGTCACCGGGTCTAGATGGTGGTCTGTTCTGGTCAATTATCAATTTACATGGTTAGACTGCCAAGAATAACCTGTCAAGAATAACCTCTCTCTGGAAAGGGCAGGGGGGGGAGGGGACAGAGGATGCGAAGATTGCGGTGAATCTTTGGCACATGGCGCCTAGATCTGACGGCTATGTTAGAAGCCCATAGCCAGTACGTCCAGATGGCAAACCTATGCGTCAGCACACCTTGTAGCTTTGCTACCCCCAAGAACCCCTCCAAGATTTTGGCTTAGCTCAAAATTGTATGGTAACAGTAGCAAACATCTTACCTTGGGAAAAACTGGTGCATCTAAGTAGTATTTTACATGTCACAATTTGGACTTATGCGGGCTGCCTAGCTCCCATTGTATACTTCCTACACCTCCACTGTGGATGAGGTTAACGGTGCGTGATCTGTGCACTAGGTGACTGGGTACTGTTGGCCGGATTTGCCATGTCTGTTGTATCATGATGTGAGATAGGGTCAATTTATGGCATACTTCAACGATGCATCATTCCAGTTTGTTTTACTAACATAAGTCTCTGTTGGGTCAAATTGTAATTGCCACCAAAGTGGGTGGGGTGGATTTACTTAGCTACCAATTACATGAAAATAAATTCTGTCAAATGACAACCTAGTGGTTGGGTAATCTCCTTTAAGGAGGTTAAGAGTTTGAACTGGAGGAGTTTCATTCCGTTTTGGCCTACTCCTACCTAGATCTAAGACCTAAGACCCGGACCTTGCAAAGAAAAAGGTCTTATGACCCCTGGGCCAGCTCCATCCAACACTGGCTAGGACCTTGATCCTTGGTTGGGTCTTGTGGCGGGTCTTCACTCTTGACCCGCAGAGACCCACCTGGACCCAGACCTGAATCCTGACCCAGCCCAAAAATTGGAACTGAACAACACCGGTTGAAGTCTGCAGCAAAGGGCAGCTGCTTGTTACTTATGTTGTTGCTCATACTGCTTTTAAACCTTTACTTTGGATCGTGTCAAAAAGAATGCCTGATAGTCCCAGTAGGACAAAAGATTATGGGGGTCCATTAGGCTTTCCTGAGTGGGCAACTCAGTTCCTCAGTTTTAGTCTAACGTCCTCACCTCAAAATTCTTAGAACAAACTATAGCCCACTTCATATTTTCAGGTTATCTGTGAAGCTCCATCCTTGCCTTACTTTCAAGCTTTTTGTGCAGAAAAGAGCACTTCTACTCAAAGGCATCCAGGGATACAAACATCAGGGTCATTCCTGGTGTGAAATTCCAAGCTAAAGCAAATCTGCTAGACCTTATGCGGCGTCATGCTTTTGTGCAATGTATCTTTTAAAATTTATTCCCCCTGATGTGGGCATGACCATGCCATTCACGCTTGCCTATGTCCCTTGCCAATTTCTACACCGACCCAGGCCCCAACCAGTACTGCTTTGATTTGGCTTCATCATAATGTATGCAAGGTGGGTACATCCCAAACGTTTTGATCCTGTGTTCAATTGCTGTCATTGGCTTGATGGTGGACCTTGCATGGCCTGAAGGCTCTTTCCTCAAAACTACTACGTAGGTCCACTGATGGAATCAGTGGAGCCATACCCTGTAGTGACAACGCTTAGACATGACCTACAATGGTGCCTCCAAGACAACTAGTTTTCCAGATCCCAGTCATTGAAGATTTTGTCAAATGAGCTCCAAAATAAGAGAGCTTCAAGCAAAGGCCATAAAATTTGGTTTACCCAAAAAAGAATGGCTATAATGATTCCAATAGCAAGGTCTTGTCCAGTGTTGGGCAGTTCTTTGATTTTGATATAACCTCCAGTTCTGGAAAATAGAAAAAGATGTCTAGTTTATTTTGTACCTTTTTCTCCCCCTTTCGTCGGGTGCTTTGTTTTATGGATGATTGGCAGGATTTCAGCCAGTTTTGGGTTTTTAAGAAAGCTTCAGAATAAAATAGATGTTGATGCAAGGTTTTCGGAAAAGTTTTAAAGAGCTGTGGGTTTCCTGAAAGAACCAGGAGTTGAGGATATTGATTGAATCTTTGGAGTTTTTGAGAACTGTGGATCTGGGTCAAAACATGTTCTTTGATTTTTTGAGAATCAGCACACATGGGTCCATATACCCGGCCCTTACGCAGTGGTTCTTTCTTTTAAAAAACTAGAGAATCACATTACACTTGTTGTGTCACACAAATGGGTTGATTGCAGTGATGGGCCTCCTAATTGGTCACCCAACCTAAATCCCATTGAGTCCAAGTTGCCTTGGCTTGATCACTTACTATTTCATGCACCTCCAGTCACCTGCAGCCCCAACGTAATGCACAAAGTCATCCAGGAAGACAACAAACATCAACTTGAGCTCCCTGTTGCTGTGCACTACCAGTGACAATTAACATTGCACTGCAACTTGAATTGAAATTCAATTCGACTATTGGATTAAGACTCAATTGAGTTCAATTTAAATTTAATTGAAAACAAAGGGGATGCAAATTCATGGAAAAGGTAATGAAAATTTGGCTGTGAGTACCAAATTTGGTTGGAAGAAAAAAAAAAAAAGGACATAAATTTCAACCAATTTTTTTCTTCCACCCATTCTTTTTGGTCTTGGAAATTTAAAAAACATATAAGTTTCAAAAGACATCTTTCAATGCCTCTTTACTTGGGGATGGGCTAAACAACTTCCAATTTGAAACTGTCATCCAAGTGACTACCACTACTCATGAAACCCAGAGTTTCAGTATTGGGATTACATGAGGTATTCCCCAAGAGCAACCCCCCCTACCCCAAGCTCCAAAACAATTTGACAACCCCAAATACTTCATATTTCATCAGGAGCAATCTTTTTGCACCTTGAGATTCAAAAGGCTCATAATCTGAAAGGCTCCCCCTCGCCAACCCCAAAGAAAAAAAATCAAAGAACCCTTACAAAATCCATTATACAAAACCCAAGGCAATCAGGCACCCACACACTTGCACAAGTTCATTTCACATAGTCGGTGTATTGTTTCCACATGTCATTGCTATCATCAATTTTCTTGAAATGCAACTTATAGTCTATTCAAAAGCCATCCTTTTATCGACAGCAAAAGAACTTTGTGATTTCATTTGTGTCTTTTGAGAAAGAAAAAGGAACTTAGTGGAGTGGGGCCCCTCTACATCCTCTTCTTGTTCAGGCATATAGATCACGTGGGAAACTGCTTCAGATTAAAGAACCAAAGGAATGAAACAATGAATGAACAAACTAAAGGCCCACATTGTCGTGGACCAGTTCGCCAACAACTAACATTGGTACGCCCAAAACCACAAGTTCCAAATTATGACCATCCTTTCGTCTATGAATATGAATCCTTGAAGATATTCAGTAGTCCTGACAAGATCCACAATCCTGCATTAAGATGCTGGAATCATAGTTAAATTCAAATCGGGAAAATGTTCAATTTCCAATTGTTCAAATTGGACACATGTAAAAGACGTACAGTAAGCTCCTACGTGGGAAGAAAATTGAGAAGGAAAATAATTCTTAGTGTTATTAGTCCAATGATGCCATCCAGTGATCAAGGCATCAATTTGCTGTATACAACCCATTAAAATTATCAACAGGTCAGATCTATAGCTAATGTACAAATAATGGCATCCTACCTCAACCTTCTGATGTACTCAAAGAAATTTCCAAATGTATTTGGAGGGCATCTTATAACCATGAATATCCCTTCTCCTAGATCAGATGAGGGATCTCATGCCTACTCCTCAAAGTGGGAAGCAATTATGCCTATTTGCAGGTATAAGATTATTCCCGCTCTTAAGGAGTAGGCATAAAAACCCTCCCCCTCTTATGTGTCATGATCTATGTATGAAAATTCATCATAAGGTTCACCTTGCGATTCACCATGCTTTACGATGGTAAAGCCCACGTGAAAGATATTCCCAAAATGCAAGGCCAGACTTGGGTACTATCTTGTGGTAGGCGCCTTATTTGGGAAATGCCCCACCCTAGGGCTTTGTGAAGCATCACTAGAATTTCTTAGTGCACTCGTAGGCTATCTCAGAGTTCAGAGGAAGCATCTTACTTTTTGAAAGAGAAACCTCATGTTGTCAAATGTTTGTCCTTATAAAACATTAGGTTCTTTCCTGTTGTTTATTCTTCTTTGCATTTATAACAGTGTTTTATGCTCGTTAAGGCCCTCAGATGAGGCAAGCACCAAAATACAGGGTACCACCTTCAGCTGCCACCTTAGCACCCTTATTGTGGTAACAACCTCATCCTTGGGCCTTACCTACCACTTTGATTGCCATAGACTTTTAGAAAGAACGCACATCCATCAATTGATAATATCTGAACAATGCTGGGTCTACATGAAGAAAAAAAACCTTGTTTATAAAAAAGAGGTATGGATGGGAACCCATCCACAAGAAATTGAAGGCAAATAAAAACACACAAACACGTGTCATGAAAGAACATACTAACGGGAACACCATTAATACACTAATAAAATAGAAGATTATAAACTAGAAATATGTTGTCTACCACCAATCAATTAGTGATGGGGGTGCATTAATTGCAAGGTGTGGAAAAATGAGGAATTCCCAAGTGCAACAACACATTGAAGAATCATCATGGCCTACGCATGTTGGAAGGTTATGGACACATGTTGTCAATAATAAGAAATAAGCATCACGGGAACAAAAAAAAGACCATTGATGATGGGTTATAGTGGTTTGAACACAAGAAATTTAAAAGGAATGAAAACAAGAATATGACAAATGCAAACATTAAACACCATCTTCTAATGGATGGAATTCATCCATAATGTTCATCCATAATTCCTAGTTAATTCTTAATTAAATTCAAATTAAGTCGCAATTAAGTGTTAGTTTAAATTATAATTAACTCCCAATTAATTCCCAATTAAATTGCAATGAATTTCGAGTTAGCTCCCAACAAACTCTTAGTTAATTCCCAATTAGCTTTTAATCAACTTCAAGTTAACTTTTAGTTAAGTTTTAATTAATTCATAATTGATTTTCAATTAGAAAGGTTTTTAAAAAGTTTCTTTACTTGATGCACATATAAAAGCCTCTTTGAAAGGTTCCTTGAACTAGGTCCTTAAAGGGGTATAAATAGAAGTAAGACCTTTCATTTTTAAAAATTTGTTCAACATTAATATGAAGCATGATCTTGCACCATAACCTTGTCATGTTCTTTTCATGTTCATGTTTGCATATGTTAACATAATAAAGATTTATTTTCACGTTTGTCTTGCACATCTTGTGTTTTTATTCATAGTTCTTGTTTTTTTTGTTTTTGAATCAAATAATCTTATTTTGTTCCTTGTTTGAAAGTTAGACTTAAACCTTTCTTTTAGCCTTTGTATTTGTGATTTTTCATGTCCTTGACAAAGAATGAAAACAACCATAAGTATCTTTAGCAAAGGGAATGAAATCGTCTTTTGATGCAAATTTTGCATATGATCATGTTTCTTCTTGACCAACAATTATCAATATGTGTGTTATCATGGATGATGCACATTACACCATATATGAAGAAGTATGACAACGTCCGCTAAAGTTCAAAAACCATATCTAGAGATAAAAATATTGATTCACCACTAAGTGTGGTAAATGAAAACATGGAAAACCTTTTTTTATACATGTCTTCCACTTTCTAAAATTATAATTGCGATAGTATCCTAAAAAATATCATGGGTTGTAGTGTGTTCACTCTTACATGAACATCAAAACAAATGGATATCTAAATCATCAATGGTATGTCCACATAACAATGTGAAAGATGTGCAACTATAAGATGTGGTAAGCCAAAGCGAAATTGTAATGTTGTAAGGAAATGGATTGAAGACAAACAAAATGCAAGTGTGGTAAAATGAACTAATAACCAAACATTCATGTTTATAGCTACACAAGATTCAAAATGTGTTCACATGGCATTTGAGGAAGCATCTACTAAAAGTGTGGTAAACTTTTATTTGTGTAAGCGATCTATTAAATGAGCCTATGAGTGAAAATACAGACTTTCAAAAGGGGGTGACCTAAGAATGGACAACCTAAAGTAATAAAACACAAGTATTTCATAGTGCTAGTCGGAAGGAAAAAGCGCCAATTTCAACATGTGTTATCACATCAAGAAGAATAAGGTGATCATCTTGCTAGAAACAAATCACAAGTGCAGGAACAATAAGAGCCCAACATCCCAAAAAGATGGGGGTAGCAAATCAAACCATTGAAGGAAGGCCAAGCCCCCTTAAAAGAAGTAGGAAAAATGACGTTGAACTATAATGGTGAAAGATCCTATATCCAATAATTTTTCTAACACAACCATGGTATGCAAATCAAATTTGATGTAATGCTACAAAATACCTAGAAATGGAAATACAAGATGCAACAAATAGCTTGGGCATTGGGCATAACAAAACAAAAGCATTGTAAAGGATATTTGTGGATTTGGAGGCATAGGGAATTTAATTATGATATTGAGATCCTCTTAAAGCACATTTATGATAAAGGATTTCACAAATGACATAGAGCCCACTAGTGCACCTAGAATATAAAAACATGTGTCAAATGTAAAAAAAACCTTATGGATGGGTTTAATTCCTAAGGAGACCAAGCAACAAACGTCATTAATTAAATGGAAAATCCTAATGTTACAAATTTTGCATACAATTGTAAAAAAACAAGTACCACATTTGAGATACGACTTACAATATGCATATCATTGGTGAATGAGAAAAAAACATAAGTACGGTGGGTTGCTACAAGAAAATATGTTAAAATGAACAACATTCTACCCAAAGGATCCCTTGTCATATACTAAACTCAAACAAAAGGACTATGAAATCCCTATGTCAGGAAGCTTGCGAGAAATATAGTGAAGATGGGCATGCATAAAATTGTCAAACAAATGAAAAAAACTAATCCAAAATATCAACAAAAGACTACAACTCATAAAAGATGGATGTTGGTGATGCATGAGGAACATTGCTTGGTGGGCAAAGGAAATATAGACTTATCATTTCCAATGTTTTTTTGTTGAATGAAATTTCTTTTTCTTGGGGGACCTAAAATGTGAACTAACAAATCCCACAAAGGAATTTTTTTCTCCCTTCCCCATTTGCAAAAGGACCCCCCTAGGTTTTTTAATGTCATGATGATGAAAACAACAAGCCACATGTCACCTTTTTGCCCCCTTGAGAAAGTGACAATTTGCGCAACCCTCACCTAGGATCAACATGGATCGTTAGATCCAAGGCTTGTAATCCATCAATTTTGCAACCCTAACACCAAGTCAAAATCTCATTTTGCCATGCTTAGACTTTTGTAACTACTAACATTGTGCATTCTAGATCTTGAAGCTTTCAATGAGGAGTGTTGGGGCTTGATAACTTGGCATTTCCATTTGCTTTAATTAATGAAAATAGTTCATCTTGAAACTTTGTTGTTAGGACTTAATGATGAGTCATTGAGTAGTGAGTTAGTGATTGTTAGTGATACAATTAGCAGCGGATTAAAGTTGTGTTTTAATAATCATTAGAGGCTATAATCGTGAGCTCAAAATCTCAACTTGAAATTAGACCCTTGCACATTCCAAAGATTCCTAATCCTTTAAAACTCAAGTGCACTTGTGTTTTTCATTTCACTTCCTATAACTTGTGTTCAAATGATTTTTTTTTCTTTGATGTCTTGACGTGTGTTTGTTGAAGTTTTGCATTGTGACTACATGTGCACTATGTATGTTGTGAGTGATAGTTGCAACATCCATCCAATGTAGGTGATTTCGAGTTTTGTTTCATTGTAATTAATGTAAGTATTCAAATTACAATGTAGGTGATTTCAAATTTTTGGTTACTAGTGCAAGTATTTGGATTTGTGTAGCAAGCTATTCTTCACCATGCCATCATCGTGCATTGGTCATAATCTTACAAAAAAATTAGGTAGGAATTTTGATCTTGACCAATGTTTGAATTAGGGTTTTGTTGTTTAAACCTATGAATTTGCCGGTCTTCTTTAGAGCATGGCTCCTCTAGTGGTATCGAGTAATTTCAAGTTTAAGTATTTCTTTGGTGTTTGAATCCCAACAAAAAGTCTCATACCCCCCACTACCAACTTTGTTTCTTGTAATGTACTTGAATCCAACAACACTAGTGAACAAATAAACTTTCCTCATGCCCCTAAATTACAATCTTCTTCAATTGAAATATTTGTTGTAAATATAGATGTTATGTTTGATATTGTTGTCATAAATGTTGATGATGAATGTGTTCTTCCTATCAAAAAACCTAAAAGGGTTGTTGCTTATGTTAACTCCAAACTTTAGGAAATCTGGGTTGTGGAAATGCCATGGTTAAAGCCCATTTTAATGAGGTTGGGTTGGTTTTTGTTGTGAAATGTCATGTTTATACTAGAATTGAAAGGAAGGAAAAAAAATTGGTTGTTAAGTGGGGCTTTATTGAAAAACATGCATGCAAGAAAAAGGGTTGTGATGGTAAGTGGATCATGGATCCAAAATGTATGCATGTTAAAAATGAAATTTCTTATGCTCAACTTTTTACAACCACTATCCTCTAACAACTAAGTAGTGGTTAGGTAATGGAGGACAAGCGAAAAATTGTTTAATTTGCAACTATTTTCAACTTGTTGAATAAAGGCAAACCAATGACTAACTATGAGGATTTCCATCCCTTGTATGAATTTCTAAAACTTCAATGTAATCCCAAGAAACACTAGTTTAATGGGGTTGGTTGGGTAATTGCAAAACACATACATAATGAAGTTTTAAAGGTTATTAAACTTGCCTTCCAAAATTCCAACTTTATTTCTTTTACCTATGATGAGGTCACAACCATGGATAATGCAAGTTGGGCAAATGTGCATGGCTACATTGTGTAGGATTGGTGTTTAATACCATTATTGTTGAATGTGCAACAAATGCTTTCTAGATTTAATGTTAATAACCTGACTTTATTAATCAAGGAGATTTAAAGCAAAAAAATTTAGTTTCAAAGTTGGTGTGTTTTGGTGTTAATGGGGTTAACACCTTAGAAAGCCTTAGATTAGGAATGACAATATGCTCCATTTGTTATATGTGTGCATTGTATGGCACATCAGACCAATCTTGTGATACAAACCTTCTCAAACCTACCTTTGGTTTCTCACATTGAAAATCTCTTATAATGCTAGTGTGGTTATTTTAATCATAGCCCCAAAAGGCATTTGGAGTTTATTAAAGTGGCAAAGATTATGGAAACTAAAGGCAACAAAATCTTGTAGAACATTAAGACAAGACGGATCTCTATGATTAGTCATGTTGAACATGTTTTGTCTAAATATTGCACTCTTGTGATGAAAATGGCATTGAATGCACCCATAATACCTTATGCCAAATCTAGTTTTTCTTTGCTAACTAATGTGAAAACTTTGTTGGGCTTGAATGTAATGGATATTGATGTTAAAGGCAGTACATTCCTTGATTAAATTTACACAATTAAGGGACATTTTTTGTTTATGATTTCATAACAATAGTGAAGATATGTGAAGGGGATGTGTATCACATGTTTTATGACAATCAAATCTCTTTTGAAAATAATGTGTTCAATAATTTCACTACCTTGATCAACACTAGTTATGAGAGCATCAGTCTTTGTTGGATTATAAATCTAAACACCCAGAATTGATCATTTGGCTTTTGAATTTGTTGGGCAACACATGTGGGCAACATCTTTAGATCAAATTGGGGCATCAATTTTTGTTACAAGGGAGATATATGGAAAGGTTGTTGCATTTGTGAAACAACAATGTTAAGAAACTGCCACTTAGATTATTATTGAATTACAAGGCTAATTCCCTACTCAAGATTTTACAAATGCGTTGGGTATTATTTACTCATGATATTGGCTACAACCAAAATGTGAAGAAAGGTTCAATGCTCATTTAGCAATCTAGGAATTGATGAGCTATGGGTTCTTGGCTTATTATTAATTGTTGATGTTGGCCTTCAAAGATCTCTGTTTATGATTAGCATAACAAACAATGTTAAGTTGGCAATATAGAAACCTTTTAATATCAACCCAATCACTAAGTTGTGGAGAACCCTTATTTCCTTCCAAATTTTGGAAAATAAAATCCTAGACTATATCAAGTTGGTTGAACTTCTTGTTGTGCAAATAATTGGTTCTATTGAAAATGAACGTTGATTTTTTTACGTTGACCTTCATGAAAACAAAATTATGGAATTGATTAACCATGCAAGAGAGCTTGTCATTCACATGTTTAGCTGGAAGTTCTTCACTTTGCAGAAATTTCCTTTTGGAGCAATTATTCAAAATTGGAAGAACAACAAAATTTGGTATAGTGCAAAAAGTTGAGGCTCGAACTGCTACTAACTTGCAAGCAGTTTTTTCCTTTGTATCCTTCCTAGTACTTATCTCTTTTTCATTTCTGAGACTTGTTTGGCATTTGGATTTTTGGATAATGGATAGTAACAAGGGCATTGGGTGTTGTTAAGATGATTTGGAATCTTAATCTGGCTTGCAGCACAGCAACAACCAGCTGGTTGTATTCTGATTGGCAAAGTGACGGTATTGCCCTTTGTTTCCACAATCTATGGTTCTTTGGAATCTACATCCAACCCCTTTCTTTGGGCTCACAAGGATTTTTTTTTGCATTCTATCAAGCTCCCGCACAGACTGCCATGT
>Ga0209611_10000045_pt1 | contig 119852 bp, 96 predicted proteins | sample S1TSphgellanicum_3_FD_187693 | JGI IMG/M metagenome (GOLD analysis project Ga0209611, IMG submission 187693) | Host-associated microbial communities from peat moss isolated from Minnesota, USA - S1T2_Fc - Sphagnum magellanicum MG (SPAdes) (version 2) | ecosystem: Host-associated > Plants >... | reverse complement strand
TGGTGGCAAAAGTCATACTTTTCTATCTAATCTGTAGCCAAATTTGCTGAACTCCTGTAATAGATGATCGCCAGTCCACCTACCTCACAAAATTGAAAATAAATTAAAAAAAAAACCCTGGGTATCATCATTGTTCAATACCCGTATTGGATACCCTAGGTACTCACACAAGGGTAAAATCATTTACCCGCCCCGATTTATTGTTGTTGCTCCTCCTAGGGTTAGGGTTTGGTCCGATCGCTCTTTCCTCTTCTCTCTGTTGTTGTTGTTGGTGTTGGAGGAGGAGGAGGTCGTGGTGCTTTTGTGCTTTCCAGTGTGGTTCTAGTCTGAGCTTTGAGCTATGGCGGACGAGGATTACAACGACTACGACGGTGGAGACGTCGGGTAAGTTTTTTCTCTCTGTCTTTCTTTCTTTCGGTCTCTTTGGAACTTTCTTTTTTGGCCCCCTTTCCGTTATTTCTTTCGATGTGTTGTGGAGAATTGGAAGTGAAGCACGCATGTCGGTTCCGGTCCCTTGGGGTTTCACGTTGTATTTCCGGTTTCTCGTTCTCTTGAGTTCTTAATTTCTTGGTGAGATTGATTGTTTCTTCTTTTTGGAAAGTTTATGGAACCATAAGAAATGGAGAAAAGAAAACTGCAATTTGTTCACAATTAGCAACAATTTGGGAGAGATTTTTTTTTTTGTTTTTTTTCTTTTTGAGATGCCTTTTGCTACATGTGGTCTGTGGCTTGATAGTTTGCTGAGGAATCTTGTTTATGTGGCTTGTGTTGTGGAGGACATCAGGTATGAAGAGGAGCCTCCTGAGCCTGATGTTGAGGTAATTTTTCTCACATACTTTCTCTCTCCTTCTTCTTTGCCACAGCTTTCAGGATCACACACACCTCTCCGTTTATGTCTCATGCAGAATCTGAACATGCTCAGACACTGGGATGACAATTAGTATGCTTGTTATAACTTTTTCTCTTTTGATTCCCCAGGACGAAGTTGAGGAAGAAGAGGAGAACGGAGAAGCTCGAGAGCTTTATGAAGGTCCAGATACAGATGTTCTGGACAGAGATGCCGAGCCTCCAACTGATAAGCCTCGGAAAACAACCAAGTACATGACTAAGTATGAAAGAGCTAGGGTGCTGGGTACTCGTGCCCTCCAAATCAGGTTACAGTTCATCCATGTGCCACTTTGTGCATGAGCAATACTCGCAGTTTTCATTTTTTGAGCACCTTGGTTATGGCCAGAGGCGAGAACTACAATAAACTCTTTCCTTCTTCACAGTCTCAGTGGTCAGAATGGAATTCCCATGTTATGCACAAATGACAGGATTGCAATGGAAAATATTAACTGTAGCTTGGATACCGAACTCCACTTATCTGGAAAGCAAGTGTAGTTGATACATATGGCGATTGTGTGTTTCAGCATGAATGCACCAGTAATGGTCAACTTGGAAGGCGAGACTGATCCTCTGGAGGTACTAAACTCCTGTTTCTAGCAGAATTTTTTCCTTTTGAGGGTTGTAGTTGCGATTGTTGTTTTTATCTCCAAGAGCAAGTACTTCTGAGTAACGCCTTTTATATCCATCTATGTTTATTCCGTTATATGTTCTCTGCAATGTGACTGATCCATTTTCAACACAGCTTTCATTGCATAGTATGAGATCATGGTCTATTTGCATGGCAGATCGCAATGAAGGAGCTCCGGGAGCGCAAGATACCCTTCACAATTCGCCGTTTCTTACCTGATGGGAGGTAGGTGTACATTTGTGTCCATCACATTTCATCCACCATGCATGTTTTGTGTGGTTTGATTGTACACGTGTTTTCCTACCTATTGTAGCATAAATGATGTCCTCTGGTCTTCTCTTGTTTGTGATGTGATGAGGAGCACACTGTGCATGCAAAAGACAGAAAAAATGGATGCTAAGGTCTCTTCAAGGAACACACAAACTCAGAAATTCATGGCCGCCATAGTAGTTTGGAAGTCCAAGCAACTATGGTGCAGGATCTTGTGGCCAGGATGATATGGTTGAGCTTTTAGATCTTGCAAAAAGGCAAAGGATCATACAAGAAGAGTTGTTTTGTGTTTGTTCTAAGCATTTTCTTTCTTAAAAGAGAAGCTCTGGAGCACTCATCTCATTGTGTTTGAGTGCAGTTATGAGGATTGGGGGGTTGATGAGTTGATAGTTGAAGACTCCTGGAGGCGCCAGGTTGGTGGCTGAGCCAAATATTGTCTCCAACATGAGCTGGATCACCTCCTTGGTGGTTTGTGTCAGATTTGATATGGTCAATCATGATAAGGTGACCAGGGATTTCCTTCTGCAGTATATTTGCACATTGGATTTTGCCTTTGAGAGTGATGTGCTCTTAATTCTTGGGTTACTTTGGAGGGGTCTCCTACTTTTATGTAGTGACAGCCACCCTTGAACAATGACACCAAAGATTATGGATTGTGACTATTAAGTGCTGTATTGCTCGAAGAGCTATGTTGCCTCCCTTTATCCACTCATAGGTACTGAGTGTGTTCAGAGAAGTGCTAACCCATCTGCTTTGATCAGAGTCTGCGTAGTGGGCGGGATGTCAAAGGATCTCAGACATCTGAAAGGACATCAGTAAAGGGTTGTAAAGTCATGCTTATTTCAGTATTGTAAGGTTCTGTAGTGTCATCTCTTTTTGAATGGTTCTTTATCTTAAATGACTTGTGTTGTGTGCAAAACTGGTTTTCTTTGAAATCCTGGCAGTCTTTGAGTTTCATTTGTATTTGCAATTTGTGGAGCATCTGATCTCATTTGGGTGAGATCTCCTCTCTTGTACATCATCTCATCTCATCTCATCTCATCTTTTGTACATCATCTGGGCGAGAAGGACTATGGCCCAGTAATGCACATGGCCTTAAGCATTATTACCCTACACATAAGCATGTCTCCAGATTTGAAGTAAGGAAGAGGTGCAAGTAATATATACCCAATAACATTATGATTTCCCACATCAATGCATTTGCTAAAAGAGAACCTTAAAGCACAACCATCACAACTAGTCATGCGGGCTTCAAGAAAACCTCTGAGGGAATGGATTTCAAAATTCCAAACCTAGACACAGAGAATGGAAAATGCAATTGTATTGAAATTTGCCACAACCACCTCCCATAGGAAAGGGTGCCTAAGATTGTTTTACTTTCATATTTTGAATATTACAAAATTTGGCTAAGTACATTTATGGGTGATCATTGCTTGAGCAACATCACAAAATTGACCGAATAAAAAACATTGGATGTGGGTGATGAAAATATAAATATTCTTTTTTCTTCTCTTTTTTTGCATGAGGTTTTTAAAGAGGTTTTAAAGAGCTTTGTGAGGGTTTTCTAATTGGGCATTAAAGTTATCCACAAAGTCTCACTTGGTTTGAGCCCCCATATTCCTTGCCATGCCCAGTTTGAGCAAAATCGAAAAGTCTTGACAATTGGGGACGAAGTGTGCCAAAATGGGTGGGACACATTTATTCAATGCAACCACAAAGTTGTGGTTGTTGCTTTCAACATCCCCCAAAAGCATTAACTCCTTTTGAGAGATCCATCTTGTGCTATCTTCTACTATTACAAAATTGACATTGTTCAATTATAGAATTTCCTTGACTTGGTTGCACAACTTGCATTGTTCAATTACGTAACTCCTTCTCTTGTTGTCTTTTGCAAATTGGGTCACAACTATTGCTTCTACAAAATAGTTCGTCAATTTATCTCCCACATTCATATTGCAACACTTGCATCAATTTCATTTTGTAACACATCTCCAATAACATCTAATTCAAATCAACTTAAAATCTCCCACTCTTGTTAATCTACAACAAGCATGAATTTCTTAGAGAAGTAACCATCATTCATGTAGTCATTCATTTTTTATGCCATGCTTGGAAGCTCATTGTGTATATCAATTGCTTCTCCCAACAACACAAGCTTACTTTCGACATCATGCATTAATCATGCCATTGGCCATGAGATTCAATGGTCATCTGTTGAACAATGAATTACATGAATTCCAAAGTTGCATTAGGATTACAGAAAGGAACTTGTCAAAAATTGAAAAATTGTGGAATAATGAATCCCACAAAACTTGGTTTAATGGTAGAAAGAAATACATTCAATGAACAACACAATGATTGTCAAACATCAATGCATGTTCATCCATATTGACAATATATATCCCTTTTAGCTTTATAAAGGGATTTTAACAACCATGAATTGACTACATTCAAAATAAATTCACAATTTTTTTTGAGATCATAAAACATGACCATACATTTAGAAGCATGACTTGACATATTTTCAAGTTGTCCCCCAAACAATTATAGTAAATATCTTGTTCATCTTGGAGTAGGACCATTTTGAAAATGGCACATGAAAATTTGGCAAATCTAGTTATGGGTAGATATGTTTGAGTTCACCTAAATGGCTCATGTAGGGACCATTGTTGGCTTATAAAAACCCTAATTGATTCTAACCACAAAGACGTTAATCGGTATTCAACACAATGTTCAAAAATTATATTTCATGAAAATTCAACTAGGTACCATTTCAATCGACCTCCCATGCCAACACTACACCTCCCTTTGCATAGATGGTTACAACTTGCACCTCCTTTGATTTCCTTTTTGTAGCAACTTCGCACAATTTCTCACACTCACATAACTCAAAAATGTCACAATTTACACAATGCAACTAATCAATTGTTCACACATTCCCTTGCATAAACATTGTCTGCTTGTGAAGCCATTTACATGAGCGCCATGCAAGAGAATTGGGCAACAAATTGGTTGGGCATTGATTTTGGAACATAAAACAATTTTGTGACCAATTTTGGGTCATGGCAAAATTTTCATATCCAATTGTTTCATTTGCCTCTCATTTTTGTGTAATTGGTTAGGGTGCCACCTAGTTATGCGGACTTTGCAAATAACTTATTGCTAAATGGATTTGTGATCAAATTTCAATTAAATTTGTGCATGCTTTGGACCTTTAACTAGTTACCAAACAAAAGACAATAAACACCCCCATCAAAATTTGCAAGAGGTTATGAAAATGTCAAAACAAGTTTTGTGATGCTTATCTTGTTTTGTTGTAAGGTTTGACCAATAACTTGAAAAGTTGAAATAAATCCAAAATCGGTAACAACAAGAAATAAACTAAAAATAATAATTAGATTCTACTTCCTTGCAATGGTGGGTTCAAATCTCATGAAAAGCTACAAAACGTATTTCCATTTATTTATTTGTATTTTTTATAAACATATGACATGAAAACATAAATTGTGTGATTTTATGCAAAACCATGCAAGGTACAAAATGATAAGCTTGTGAAGTTCAATGGAAGAATATAACATCATCTATTAACAAGCTGCCCACACTTACAAATGCGTCAATGAAACATTGCAAGTGAATAGCAAAGAGGTGACCCATGAGTTCCAATGCTCAAATCAGCTTGGCTTCACTTTAAAGTTGCTACCCATTTTTAAGGTTCTTCATGTTTAGGATATTGTAAGGCTTCAATTTGATTCGAACAATCCCATTTTGGTTTGAGTCATATTTTGATGAATACCTAACTTGGTCATTGTGAATGTTGTTTGGGGATGCATGTATTATTATCATGTCATGTGAGAAGTTCTCTTTTGGTTTGAACACAACTTCTTTGGGCATTGCAACACCTTTCCAATCCCATGGGGGAGCTCGATCTAATTGTGTCGTTGCATCATCCCTCGTGTGATGTTTGTCAATTATCGTGTTTTGTCTAACATGTAAATTTTGAATCCAACAATTGATTTTGTAATCCCATTCATGAGTGAGTATATTAGACTGAAAAATTTAACAAAGTTTTTGTATAGAAGTCAGTCAGACGGGTGTAAGAATGGCTTCAGCTTTTAGTGGGGGTCCTTAAATAGGCCCTTAAAACTCATCACCCCCAAGTGTCCAATGAGTGCAAGTCATGGGGTCCTTAAAGAGGCCCTTAAAACTCATCACTCCCAAGCGTCCAATGAGCGCAAGTTGTGAGGTCCTTAAATAGGCCCTTAAAACTCATCACCCCCAAGTGTCCAATGAGCGCAAGTTGTGGGGTCCTTAAAGAGGCCCTTAAAACTCATCACCCGCAAGCGTCCAATGAGCTTTCTCGGAGACGGTAACCTGACCTTATCCTCTCCCTTGGTGTTAGCATCGGCTCATCGCTCCCGGAGATGAGTCGTCAAGGTGGGGAAGAAAACCGAGCCGCGAACGATCCGAGTACGCGCGTGTGCGTCGCAATGCGCACTCGCCATTTGCATTTAGTCGCTGTGTGATCGGCGATGGCCACGACGACGACGACGATGGCGTCTCTTCTGTTGCTGGAGCCGGCAAGGTTCCTCATCGCTCCGTCTTTTACCGCGCCTGCTGAAGCTGCTGCATACCACTGCGATTCCAAGCTTGCCGCAGTATCCTTTCCATCTCTCAAGTGCCGCCATTTGCCTTCAGCAGCAGCAATCGCTTCTCCGGCTCCGACAACTCCAGCTTCTTCTTCTTCAAGACTTCTTCCTCGGAAATCCGTTGCAGTTGCGGTGCAGGTTCGCCGTATTATCCTTTGCTCTATCAATTGCAGTTTCTTCTTCTTCTTCTTCAAGGCCTATTCTTCAGAAGTCCGTTGCAGTTGCAGTACCGGTTTGCTGTATTATCCTGTATTACTTTCCTCTATCTTTTGTGGAAAAAAATTTCAAGTTCAAGTGCGAAATTTGTCCAGTGTTGTTGCGCTTTTGTCATAGCCTAGTGACAATGTTCCACAAATTCGGCAGTTCTGTGAAGTGTCAGGGATAGCCTTGATTAGGGATTGAAGAACAACCTTTTTTATTCATAATTTGGCAATGCCTGCTTGCCTTCTTGACCTTTCCTGGTGAAAAAATGTGTGTAAACTGAGAGGTCCAACAGAAACTAAATTAGAGAAAAAATGGTGGAAAAACAGCAGGAGGCCCGCAGCATTGAAGAGGAACAGATGCTGACAGAAAGTCCTGCCAGTTTGCTGCGAGAGGGTGAAAATGTGCAATGGGATAATCCCAGCACCTCCAGTATGCGAGCTCGATTCGAGACCATGATCCGAAAAGCTCAGGTCTGCAAAGAAATTATTGTCTTCTCTTGTGAAGTTTGCCTCTAGGGTTTTGGAGTGAAATGGGAACAGAAGAATATAGGTTCTGTTTGTGGAAGAAGCAGTTGATTTTTTCAGGTCTTTTTTTGCACTGACTTCAGAAAGCACCTTACTATGAAAGGATGTGGAAGTGTTCACTTTCTACCTGTCTGTCTGCCTCTAGGATGATATCTGTGCAGCTGTGGAGGCTGTTGATGGCAGCAAGTTTCATGAGGATTCTTGGATTCGACCTGGAGGCGGAGGTGGAATCAGCCGTGTCCTGCAAGATGGAAATGTCTGGGAAAAAGCAGGTGTGAATGTGTCAGTGGTCTATGGAACAATGCCCCCAGAGGCTTACAGGGCTGCCACTGGTGGTGGTTCAGATAACAAGACGGCTTTGGACAAGGCTGGTCGAATTCCGTTCTTTGCTGCAGGTGTCAGCTCAGTATGTTGTTTCCTTCCTCCCATCCTTTCAAGGGATTTATGGCTGTCTTTAATGGTTTGTGCTCAAGTTGCACACTGTGGCAGGGTAACAGGTGTCATGCTGTCATCTAATCCTTTCTGCTTATGTCTCTATCCTGATTACAGAATTGGAGGAATTTTCAGGACTGGTGTTGGTCCACTGGGATTGTGCAATTTGATCAAGTTTGTATTGGCCTGCAGGTGATGCACCCCAAGAATCCATTTGCTCCAACTGTGCATTTCAACTATCGCTACTTTGAGACAGATGCACCAAGAGGTATTAGGCTAAGTATGGCCTAGACTTTGAAAGCAGGTGTTGATAAGGTCAAAGAGATTAGAGTGCAAAGGAAGTTGAATGCAGTTCTTGGACCTTGGTGACTTGAATCTCTTGAAGCTTATTGAGAAGTGTTAATGCAGATGTGGCAGGTGCACCAAAAGCATGGTGGTTTGGGGGTGGCACTGACCTCACTCCCTCCTATATCTTTGAAGAGGATGTAGCACACTTTCACCAGGTCTGCTTGTCTAACGTCAACTTGTCTTTTTCTCCACTGTCAGTCCTGGAGGTTTATTTTTAGGTTCTGGTCTAGGATATTCTGGTGTAATTTCTTACTGCTCCTGCCTTTCTTCTGGCATTGAACTGGTTTATTTTTAGCTATTGATATAACAGCCAGAGGTTGCTACTACAGATAAACTCAGGGTATTTGTCACCCAGGGGGTTGCAGAATAACTGGCTGGTACCCCAGGTCCTATCTGAACTCAGGCTGGAGCCTCTAGGACAAATGGCTCTGCTGAATAGGGCATGATAGGCAGTAGATATAGTATAGGGAAGAGGCTATTGGTCTGCTTTTCTCAGGCAGTCAGACAAGAGTCTATACTCACTGTGTCAATTGTTTGTGTGCAGGTGCAAAAGCGAGCATGTGACAAGCATGACTTGGCATTCTATCCAAAGTTCAAACAATGGTGTGATGACTACTTCCTCATAAAGGTACTTTATGAGTTTCCTTGTCCATATGAGTCTTTTGAAGCGCATGTCCAAAACTGAATGTCCACTGCAGTGCATACTGTGACAGTTTGATGTTGACTGAATGGAAGGACTTATTTGTGGCCATGTAGCACCGTGGTGAGAGAAGAGGGCTTGGAGGAATTTTCTTTGATGATCTCAATGATAGGGATCCAGAGGTGTTACTTGCATTCTCCTCAGGTATTATCCTATCACAACCACAATGATGTGTTGATATGTGTCAGAACTTTTTTCTCATTTCTTTTGTTTTTCCCTTTGACAGAGCTTACTTTTGCTATGGCTTGCAGAGTGTGCAAACTCTGTGATTCCAGCATACATTCCATTGATAGAGAAACGGAAGGACATGCATTTTTCACCAGAGCATAAGGACTGGCAACAACTTCGGCGAGGTCGCTATGTTGAGTTTAACTTAGTGAGTCATGGAAACAACTGTGGCTATGGTTATTTGCTCTGAATTCTAGAGTTGGGTTTGCTCAGTTTTCATCTCTAGGATGAGATTTTGAGCTAGTATTGATATGATTCCTTAGATGTTTTCTCCTTTTTAGCATGTGATATCCATGTGATGCTGCAAAAGAGAGGCTAGAATTTGATATCAATGATAAACATTTGGAATATACATTGGCTTTGTTGCATATGACAGCAGTTCAGTGTAATATGGTTTAAGTTCATGTGTGGTTATGTTGCAATCTGGTGGCAGGTGTATGATAGAGGAACTACCTTTGGTCTCAAGACAGGGGGACGAATTGAGAGTATTCTCATGTCATTACCTTTAACTGCACGATGGGAGTACGACCATGTACGTTTCATTGCGCATGATTTCCATTTGTATGTGGCAATAACCTGGCTGATCTCATACAGACAAAGATTTGGCGTCTTTAGCAAAGGCTCCTCTATTCTCCGGCAGTTTGGTGAAAATGAACTTTTCTACTGATTGAATGTTCATTGCTGATTTCCAGCAAGTTGACCTAGACACATTATTTTGTGTAGAACTCATAAACAGTGAGGTGAGGGCAATTAATGAAAAGGGTAGGAATTTGCTCTGTGATATGCCTTTTCAGTAATCTGTGACACTCAGGAACTCAGTATCCACACAGTCAAATTGCAGTGCTAACTTCAATGTTTTTGCTGCAGCAACCCGAAGAAGGGACAGAGGAATGGAAGCTTCTGGAGGCATGCAAAAATCCAAAAAGTTGGGTTCCTGTTTCTTGAATTCATGTATTAGAAAACAAAATTGCTTTTGCACAAACATTTAAGGAATGTTGAGTACCAGGTTTCAGCTGTGAAGTGGCACTTTTCCCTGGTTCTGAGATCTTTTTAATACTTCTTTGAATATCATGAGATTCATCATGTGGCAACAGCAGAGTTTCAAGATGAGTTATCACAACATTCACTGCTTGTTGCACATGCTTTTCTCAATTGTCTCAATGGTGACACCAGTGACAATTAGCATGTTCTCCAATACAACACACTTTTAAATTCATCAATAGCACACCAGCTGCACACTGTTACAAAGTTTACTGAACATAAAATAATGCATAAAAGCAATTGACTAACAGAATTATAACAACAGCAATTAAGATTGGCTCCAAAGTACTCAGATTTAAATTTCATTAATCACATAAAAATGAGATGAAAGGCATAAAGATATCTAGTTTACAACATCATTCAGGAGATGCAATAGGTTTATTGCTATCTCCACTACTCAAGCAACCAATCAGGCAACCATGAGTTGTATGTGAACAAAGAAGTACAACCAATACAACCTCAGATCATACAAGCAGCAAACTTACTAACTCAACAAAATTGAGGGTGCAAAGTCTATCCAACAACATCCAATTGATTTACACCAGGTTGTGGAAACTCATGAATTGAATAGAGAATTGTGGGTACACTCCGCTCAAGATGAATTACCTTAGCCACCAAGAGCATCCAAAGAACTCTAGCAAATGATTCTTCAGACAAGGGAAATGCCGAATGCCTGAGCACATCTCAGTCCAGATCCATACAAGCAAAGGGGAGTAGGAATTAAACTGCTTAAAAGTATGCAATTCTGCTTCTACGAAAATGCAGTTCCCTGACAATATGCGTGCTTATCAAACACCTCCATTCACTGTTCAACACTGAAGCAGAGGACTAGGCAGCTGCTCCTTTGCCCTTCTTCTTCTGAATCTTCTTCTGGTAGAATTCAAGTTCCTTACCCTCTAGAATATACCTGCAATAAGAAATCATACAAGTACATCGAATCACAAATCACAGAGAAAGTGACAAGCGAAGAATTAGCAACCATCTCTGATGCCAGCATGCTCTTAAAAGACATACAGGTTGATTGTTTCGAACTTACCCATCTGCACGACCACATTGGCCTGGTCGAGATGAGATGCATGCAAACAACCTGCCACTAGCAAACTGTTCCTCTAGATGTGCATCCAACTTGAGACCATCTTGCCTTTTCGCAATCTTCTTTTGCACCTTCCTGCTGGCTTTTTTCTCTTCTTCTGTAGTCTCTACACCCTGAGCCATGGATCCAACATATATGAATTGAATCAGTAACATAGCTGGATTGAGCCTGTTCAGAGACAAAGCCTTCTTGCAAACCTTTACATTTTCACTGCAGATTGAGAGACACAGTTGGAAAAGGGAAGCCTTTGCAAGGCTAATAGGGGTAAGGACCGACAAATCACCTCAGAATCCTTCTTTACAGCAACCTTCTTCTTCTTGCCAATGTCAAGGCCGTAATGCTGGCTGTACCACTGGCGGAAGGGTGCTGCATCCACCTGCACAATGGCATTCTTCACCAATGTCTGAGTGCGGACAAGCTCATTGTTTGATGAGTTGTAGACAACATCCAGTATGCGGGCCTTGCGAGTAACTGCCTCAGATCCCCATGAAAAATTCCCAGTATCCAAGCGAAGTGCCCTAAATTTGAAATTGCCACCTCGCACACGAACTCGTCGCACAGTCTTGTTGCTGGACAGCTTCGTCATAGCTGCCTGCCTTCCAAGTTCATACCTAGAACCAAAAACCAGGCAAGAACAATGAAAATGTCACTAAAAGAGACACAGACATGTGACATTCATTTACTACCACACCCCATCATAATCAAACACAATAGAGACAGGAAGACATCACAATCCATATCACACTGACAAAGCAACAAACTTAGTTGGTGTATATAAGCAGACAGATGACAGGAATCTCTGAAGAGCGACCTACTTGCGTTTCTTGCGCCATGACTTCTTCTTGCCCCCAGTTGCCCTCCTCTTATGAGTGGAGTCCCGCGAGATACCTGGCAACAGTACACAAAAAAAAATTCCATTATCACTGATCGAGCTCCAGCAATGTCCCCTGTCTCTGCGTAACAACACCAGTTCCAAAGCGTGCAGACTATTGCCATCACAAACCAACAATTACAATGAGGACATGCATCCGTTGCGAGCTCTCTAAACTAGTAAGGCTGACGACGCACTAGACAGAGACAACAAGACATCTACGACGGCCGATGTTCCTCGAGTTTACAAGGAATATCAGACACAAAACCATCAACCACTAAAGAAAAAAAAAACAGCGGCAGCAAGACGATCGACGAGAGCTTACCCATGGTGACCTCAACTGAGGTCCAATCCTCGGAGCTCTCTCTCCCTCGCGCAGCAAGACAAGCTCTCCTCGCTACAGAAACAAAAGACTTGCGCGCAAATGCGCCGCAGTGCTTTACCCTCCCACCTACAGGTTCTCAGCGAGTCTCCAACAGACCTAACCCGAACCTATCCCGAACCTAAAACGCGTTCGCTCCATACGAAGACTTCCTTCGTTTTCACTCTCGTCAAACCTCCACAAGACCTAAACCAAACCTAATCTTGATTCCAGACCTAAATTCAGTCGCCCCATCAGAAGGATCATACGTGTGCCTTTCACAGTTTTCAAATAAAAAATTTCTTGTGTTTTTCTAGTGAGGAAGGAGGAGAGGAGAAAGCGGTTGCAAACTTCATCCACGTTTTGGGTAAGTCTAACCTCGCTTGTTTGCCAACAAACCTCATTCATTTTTTGGGTGAGTTAGGATCTCCCTTGGTTGCAAACTTCATCCACTTTTTTGGAGTGAAGTTCAATCTCCCTTTGGTTGCACACTTTTTCCACTCTTTTGAATTAAAGTCTAATCTTCCTTCTTTGCCAAACTTCATTCACTTCATGGGTACATCATCTAAATCTCCCTTGGTTGCAAAGTTCATCCACTTTTTTGGATTTAAGTCTGATCTACCTTAGTTGCATGCTTCAACTACTTTTTGGGCTAAGTCTAACCTCCTTTGTTTGCCAAACTTCATTCACTTCTTCGGGAGGTCTAATCTCCCTCATTTGCCAAACTTTTTTTCTTTTTTTCCCTCGTGACAAAAGAAGAGGATGTCCAATTTTCATGAATAATTATCACAACTATCGTAGTTTATATGTGCATATGCTTCATTTAAGTTCACTCATAGCACACCAAGCATCAAAGAAGCAAATCAAACATAGCAATGGAAGAGTATTTAACAATCACAACTATCCTACCTCTTAAGAAAGGACACATCTTAACAATTAAGTTGATCACTTGGTTCAATAGTCATGTAATAATTAAGTTAACAATTTCATGGTGGCATGGGAATAATCAATAGAGGCAATCCCAAAACAAGGGAGGGAGGGGTGACAATTGTAGTGTCATGCAAAGATATCATCGATGCACAACAAAGCAAGGGCATTTTGCACACAAGGTAGGGTTAGCCATTGGCTTAAGCAACAATTTTCATCAAACACACAACTATGACTACATGATGACATGGTTAAGCAACAACGTATTCCACCATCAAATCTTCGACTTTAATAGGTGTTATAACAAAACCAACTTGTGAAAATGGTGTTGTCATGTCTCAACACTCATGAAAGACAATCAAAAAATCTTGAAACACTAGAAACAAGTTATGACCAAAGGTAAGAGCTTGAGATCCAAATATTAACAATGAAGGGCTTATGAAACATTCCATGAGACTTGGGTAGGTGTGGTTCTTATGAGAAATGGCTTCTTTGACGCAATTTTCAACAATGAACAAAGGTCACATTCATACTTTTAACAATTCTTTCAATTTTAGAGGTCATTTTAAAACTTAAAATCTTTGCTTCTCTTTGATTAAAGAGGAAACCATTTCACTCTTGGAAGGTGAGTGCATGGTCGGTCATTTTTGTCAAATAAACATTCCATACAAGTCCATAACAAGCTTTTAAGAAATGGTCAAATCAACATGCTTTTTAATTTTCAAGATTTTCATATTGTAATTTTTGATTACCAAATATTCATTCACCTATGAAATTTCCTAAACTTAACCCAAAACTTATATCAAAAGTCATTGATGACATTTGTTATGGTGAATGTCATTTGAAAATCCTAAAATGAAAGCCCATAAAATCCACATGAATGAAGGCCAACATAAAGATTTTAAAAATATGTTCATTGGGCCAAATTTTTTTGAGAAACAAAAAAATCCATTTCAAAAATACTTTTGAAAATAAAGTCCAATTTGACCTTTTAAAAATCCATAACTACCATTTGGTTAAGGTTTTTTAAAATAATATTTCACACTTAATTTTATTATTTCATTCTTCAAGTCATACTTAATTAGTATAAAAAATTTGGAATGGAATTTAATATGAACTTTTCAATTTATTAATAGTCAGTCAACCAATTCATATTTTTGAACTTTTCAATCCACTATTGATAATGAATGCATTATTTTCAATTTTTTTTTTAAAAAAATGTGTTCATAACCATCATGTTAATATATTATCAATATTTAATTGACATATTCAAAATTATGTTATTTGCCATTGTACACATTTAAACATAATGCACCCTACATAAATGACCACTATGACAACAAAAATGAATCACTTAACCATGCATTCACCTTGCAATACCATGTATTAACATAGTTCTTTACACTTAATCAATACCTTGGGAATGAGAAATGTTTGATCATTTTTTGCAAAGTTTTCAAAGTTCAACTTTAACAAAAACCTACGTGGCCAAAATTGCAAATCAGCCAAGGGTGAGGAACTTGGAGGATATATTAAAAACCTTTGACACCAGGTCATCATTTCAAATGATACACCAAAGTAAAGTTTAAATGTAATGTTTGTTCAATTAATGCAACAAATGAAAGGCATTATGCCACTTAATAAAACCCATATCCACTTCCAAAACATAATAAATGAAATTAATAAGAAGACTCACAACCTTTGACAATATAACCTCAAGTCATGCCACTTAGCTAGGTCGTGAAATGCTAAAGGAAGTCATGTGATCATGTACAAAAAAAACCCAAGCAAAATTCATCAACTTATGAAAAATGTTAACAATGCCAAAGTAATTTGTAACATTAAAACAAACAAACGGGTAAATGGGAACCTATTACATTAATTTGCAAATCATCCAACATCTAGTTTTATATCAAAACATCTTTTAAATATAGAGACGACTAGTTCCAAGAATTAGTACAAATAAATGTAGAAAGGATACCTATGCTTTCAAATTATTCCTTTTGTTCAAGTAATAAAACAAGGTTATGCAACAAGATTGAAACCCCAAAATAATTCCCCTTTGAAATAATTATTTATATTTCAATTTTCATGAATGCTTCCAACTTTATTAAAATCAAATGTTAGAACTTTGATTCTTGCCACGATCCAAAAAGACATAATATAACATTTAGACCCCAAACACACTATTGCCTTCTTTTGTCATCTAAAGATGAAGCTTTTTCTTCAACCCCAATCCCAAAGGATAAAAAGATTGCAATGGAGTTTTTGTAAAGGTTGACTTGAATAAGAAGGAAAAGGAATGAACATCAAAATTCACCCTCCCCAACAAAGAAATTTAAGGAAACAATTATTTTGGTTAAATACAAATAATATAGGTCCACAAACTTAGTAAAGGTCTTAATGTGTGTATTGTTGAGGTTCTTTCCACCAAAAACTTAGAAGGTGTCTCCTCCTACTCACACTTGCTAAGATTGGAAAGACATTGAATCTTATTATATTCCTATCTAAATTTCAAAGCACATTATGCATTTTAGATTTAGATGTTGCATAATTCCCAAGTGTAATGGAGAATAACATCAAAATAAGAAACACTTGCTAAAGTGAAGCCATATCCATTAACACAAATTTTGAAAACAACAAGATATTCTAAAATTTTGAAATGCATGATAAAAGTCCCAAAAAACACAAATTTCACCAAAATAAAATTCTAAAAACCCATATAAGTTGTTTATAACATCCTTCACAAACTTGGAAAAACATCAGGAAAGAAAAGAATACCCATAACTCAATAAATATTAAGAAAACAAATGATGTTCCGAAGCCTTGGTTATAATTTTTGCTCTTTGAATTTTGTTTTTCCTTAGATTGTCTAACTTTTTAAATTTTTTGTCCCTCTTAGTTTACTTCCTTTCAATAGCATGAGTTTTGTGAAAAAAATCATTTTTAGCTAAAACCAAGGTTAATAAAGGAGTGGGTGACCCTTTGTGCTCGCCTTGAACCAACAAATTGCTTTGCAGATAGCTTGGGTAGATGGGGCCCATTACAAAATAATATGCTTAGGTTCACAAGAGCATTTGCCTTGTTTAAGGGTCGCGTTAAACAAAGGTCCAAGGAGCAAGGTCCAATGAAATCTAACATTCTTATTGGTTAGGAACTTTAAGTTGATCTTACGGCCTTTAGATGAGGGTCTAGGACCAAGACAATTCAAATTATGATTTAGTTTACATAGCATGATTTTGAAGGGAAAACCAATTCGTCTAAAACAAAATAAAAGAGCTTAAACAAGACCTCATGGTTTGGAGAACCAAACTGTAAGCTAAGGTCCAAGGTTGTTCATTTTTTTTTGTTCTTTTCCATTATTTTTTTTCTATCTTTATTGCTCAAATTATGTGGGAATGGAAGACATGCTATGGATTGAGGATGTTGTTGAGAGCACACCAACTCCCCCATATTTGACCAATTCTAGAATTAACATGGTTAATTTTATGAATCCTCACAAGGCGATTACTAGAAAGAATACATTTTTAGCCTTTCCAAGTGCAAGAAATGAAGGTGAATTAGAAGGTGAAGTAAAAAGTGGAGGATTAAAACTCCAATGTTATCCAATAGCTACTCTCGTTACAATGCAATCACTTGTGCAACCATTCAATGCATGGCCATAATAAAACAAGAGCTACTATCTTGTGCCTACGTTCATCCATTCTGTGTAATAAGAGTTAAAAAAACAGAAAAAACAAAACATTAAAAAACCATGAAAAAGAAGAAGAAGACAGAAAAGACCAAAAATTAACCTAATCCTTTCATAGGCCAATCACACATTTTGATATTGGATCCTGGAATTGGACCCCAAACCTTTAAACACATTCATTGTACCTTAGTTTTTTTTTTAATGTGAAGAAGGGTCCAATTAAAGGTTCAATTTGCTTCAAATTGGTCCCTGGATCCTTGTCTAAAGTGGCCCTAAATCTGGACCACCGTTAATGCCACGGAAAGCTTTGGGGAAAACTGCTATTTGCGAAGCACACCCGAAACAGAGAACGCGTCATCTCAACGGAACAACAGAAAACTAGAACCGTAGGCCAAGAACTCTACCTCCCCCCCCATCATCGCGCCACTTAGGGTTTCTCCCTTTCTGAACTACCCTCCTTAGAAAACAAAACCTGTTCTCACTCTTTTGAACCCAAACAACACAAGCCAAACTGGGGTGTTAACAACACACATCGGGTACCAGTAGCTATGGCCACTTTGCATCTGCAAAAGCATGTGGATTACATCAAGTCTCTTGATAAGGTATGTGGATCTGCACAAGCATGTGGGCCACATCATGTCTCTTGATAAGTTATGTGTTGAATTCTCCTTCCGGAGTATAAACACACTTGGACTTGCTTTTTTCTTTTTTTTCCCCTCCCTCCCTCCCTCCTGCATGTTTTTTCTTTCCCATGAATTAAACTCTAAACTGCTTGTTGGAGTATGCTCATGATCTTCAGGTCAAGGTTTATCTTGAGCTGCTTTATTTCCTCTGTGATTTCTTCTTCTCAGATCGTCAAGGATTCAGCAATTTGATTTTGTGTTAAGAGAATTGGTCTTTGAGTTAGTTGGTTGATCATAATTTTTCTGGTTCAGAAATCGGATTTCGATTCCCTGGTGACGGAGCATCTTCGCATGAGTGGTGCATACTGGGGACTCACTGCCATGGATCTCATGGGCCACCTTGCAGATATGGATGCCAATGAAATTGTTGCCTGGCTTCTGAAGTGCCAGCATGATTGTGGTACTCGTCCCATCCTCGGCTTCTCTCTTTTCCAGGGGCAGAATTTCTTGCATTAGGTTTTCATTAGGATATCAGTTTCCATCTTCACATCAGGAAACTATGAAGCTCCTTTGACCACCCTTAACACATTTGTGAATCTTAACTTGAGCATCCTTGAGTAATGCTTGGATGCTTGAACTGTTGATCATCGTGATCACATGTATCATGTGTATGAGGACTGAAAGCTTGTGCAGCATTGGTGTGATAGTGGTTGTCTCTTCAATTTAGAAAACATGACTAAGATTGCTATGGTTCTGAGTCTCAGGGCATGCTTGGCAGGTGGGTTTGGGGGCAATCATGGACATGATCCACACGTTATTTACACACTTAATGCTGTGCAAATATTGGCATTGTTTGACAAACTAAATGCAGTTGATGCTGACAAGATTGCGTCATGTATGTTCCTATTCTTGCCTATATCATTCTAATACACTTTTAAGGAGTCAGTTGCATCAGGTGAGTGTTTGTCATCTATGAGTATTGGGACAATGGGATTTTGGAGAATGTGGTTATGGGGATCAGTGATTTGTTTAATGTAGAATTATTTTCTGTTAATGACCAAAATCTGTCTACCTCAGCTGATGTTGGAATTCTGTGCTGGAATATTGTCCTGTAAACTGGCTAGGTGTTAAGTTTTCTAGACTTAACAATGATGTCAATGTTCATTCTGCAACCATATAACATAGAGGGGTTTGCAGCAATCTAAGGACCTTTGCTTGTGGTGGACAGATATAGCAGGATTACAGAATGAAGATGGGTCATTTGCAGGTGATGAATGGGGGGAGATTGACACACGGTATATGCCCTGTTTTGGCTCTGAGCATTTTCTTAAAAACTCTCTTGTTGGCATGCTCAATTTTTTTTCAGCTCTAACAGCCTTGCCAAATGTATTTCTATTCATTGTATATCCATCTTTTTAATCTTTTAATAATTGTTGATACACTGTACAAGGTAACATGTGTTGGTCATCACAATACAATTTTCTTACTCTCAATCACAATGTGATTTCTATGCTGTGTTTATGCTGTGTTTCCTTCATCAAGTAAAATGGTGAATTAGTTCTTGCCTCCTTTCTCAAGGTTGATTGCATATTTCAAATATCTGAAAGTAGAGGATCATAATCCTGTCAATGAAGAGACTTGCTACCTGAGTTCTCCTCAGTATTCATCAAAGTGACCAAAAGTCCAACCATGTTGCCTTCTTTACGCAAAGCAAGTGCTTTCTCATTATCACACACTCAAGACATGTATAGTGCCATGAGGTTTAAGTTGGCATACCAAAGTCATCTTTGTATACTTGGTGGTTAGCAGTTCTGGAATAGACCATTTTGCATCCCAACTAATGGCCAGATGACTTTTTTCATAAATTTGAGCTGCAAAGGTTTCTTCATGACTTTTTTAATTACTATACGTGTGGTTGGTCTTGACTCAGCACTTAGAGAGCAGATCCCCATTTTGTTCATGAATGAAAGCAAAGGCAGCTGTGTCTGAGGGAACCTGTGTTTTTTGTGGTGCTGACATTTGGTACTTGGAATTTGGGTGACAGGTTTTCTTACTGTGCAATTTGTTGCCTTTCTTTGTTAAAGCGATTGGACAAAATTGATTTAAAGAAGGCGACAGATTTTGTTGCAAGGTGTAAAAACTTTGATGGTGGATTTGGTTGCACACCTGGTGGAGAGTCTCATGCTGGCCAGAGTAGGCCCATCCCATCTTTTTGGCATGCTTTCACTTCATGCAAGTTCTTGGTGGAGGACTTGTGTTATTGGTAATAAAGGGGTTGAGAAAATGTTGTTTGATTAATGTGTTTGGTTTGACAAGTGAATAGAGCTTTGTGTGCTTGTAGTGACAAATGAAGAGTTTCAAAAGTTGGCTCTGCACATGTGAGCTTTGTGTGGTCATGGTAAAGAATGGCGAGGTTCAGACCTTCAGCAGAGTTGCAAACCTAGATGAAGCCATTGCATGACCAGCAACTTTTGTAATGGTAGATATGTGTGGAGAGAAGGGGATGGAGGTATGTAATGACATGCATGCTTGTGGGGCTGTTTTCTTTTGCAGTTTTCTGCTGTGTGGCAGCACTTGCCATTGCAGGTGCCTTGCATCATGTTGACAAGGATTTGTTGGGCTGGTGGCTATGTGAACGCCAAGTCAAGTCTGGGGGCCTCAATGGGCGGCCTGAGAAACTGCCTGATGTAAGACATGTACCTTTCTGCAAATGGGTTACTGACATGAAGCTCTTAACAATAGCAGCAATGTTGAAGTGTGAATGTTGTTGTTGTGGTATTCCTTTCATTCAAAACATTTGCAGGTGCATTGAAGTGTTATCATGAGACCTTTAGTGATATTCTTGTGGCTTTCCTGCATTAACAGGTGTGCTATTCATGGTGGGTGCTCTCTAGCTTGGTGATAATGAACCGGGTTCACTGGATTGACAAAAAGAAACTGGAGGAGTTCATTCTGGATTGTCAGGTTACTCACTGGATCTCATCTTCACCTTGCTACTCCAACATTTCTTTATAGACAAGGTCAACTTTAGAGAAACCAACTTCTCAACCATACAAATCTCTGTTAACCTGCCTCAGTTGCACTTTTAGCAATACGCCAGAATTTGAACTTCAGATCCCAAACTCTGTCATTGTTTGTGTGGGCAGGACTCTGAGAATGGTGGAATATCTGACCGACCTGATGATGCTGTGGATGTGTTCCATACATTTTTTGGTGTAGCAGGTACTACCTCTAGTATAACTGTCTTCTTTTTTCTGTTGTGGTTGTCAGAGTGGGTGGTCATGGCAGTCCATCACTGGTATTTGTGATGAAGGTGATGACGGTCTGACACTTTGTGAGCAAGTCTCATAAGGTTGTGACAGCACTCATTGTTATGTCATGTTCAAATTGTTGATGTGGATATTTGTCTGCAATTTTATAGATATGGTGACAATCCGATGTCAAAGTATAACCCAATGTTCAGTGATAGCAATTGATTATTGTGGAAGATCAGTGAGAAGCAAGATGATCAAGTGGGGCTTCAAGTCTCTTTTTGCATCAGGGAAGAGCAGATACATACCTGGACGTACTGTTGAAGAAATTTGTATTGACATTTTTGATCAGGTCTGTCACTACTGGAGTACCCTGGTGTCAAAGCTGTTGACCCTGCATACGCTCTTCCTGTGGACATCGTTGATAGAATCTTCTATGGCCAAGAAAATGGTTTCACAGACAAGCTGTAGATTGAAAGTCATTGTGGAATGTTAGCACAAAGTGTTGATGAGCAGGCTTTTATGTGCAAACTGGATAGCTTATAAGTTTTGGTTTCTCATTTCGAGTGGATTTTACATGAATGGAAATTATGAAGCCAAGCTGCACCTGTCTCACTACTAGAAATGGGTTGTCTTTGTTCAATGCAGAGACTTTTGTTCAAGAAAAGCTTGTGTGATTGAAGGACTATTATGTCACAGTAGCATGAAGCTCTGAATCTGCTTTGCCCTGGTCACAGCAGAGTGCAGTTGACTGGTTAAGATCTGAGAACGTTACTGGTTAAGAGTGTACTGTGCCTGTATATCATGAGGAATCACTTTACTATGTCAAATCTGAAGCAAGTATGGGGCACAATTATTGCTGCCTTGAGGGCCTTTACTGGTCTTCAACATTTTCAAGGAGAAAGCAATTGACCATGATTGAGATACCTAGTTGATGTACTCACTATCTAAATCAGAATTTGTGACCTGAGAATTGTCAGGATCAATCTCTTCTGAAGATCTTGAAGTATGATGCATACCTCCTTGTGGCTGAATGTTTTGCAGCTCCTCTTTGATGTGAATTCCCTGTGTCTTCTCTGTTAGCATTCTTTGCAGCTTGAGATTTTCCAGTTCCAGTTCTTCAATCTGTTTTGCAGAACTTGATCCAATGAGTGCCTGCCTGCCATTTATTTGCCTCAGCACTGTTGCATAATCTGAGATCAGTTCTTCCACTTGTTTCCTCTTGCTGATCTCCTCAGCAAGGTCCTTTCTGACTTGCTCCAAGCTTTTTTTGTATTCTTCCTTCTCAATGGCTCTAGAAAGTGTGAGGCAAGCAACATGTTCTTCCAGCCCTTTGAGTTTTGGCTCAACAAGATTTTCTTTAGAAATGTCAACAGTCTCTTGAAGCATTTGCTGTGAAGCTTGCAAAATGGTCTCCTTGTTCCATTGTTTCTCAACCTCCAAAGAGTTCATATACCAGGCTGCTTCCTCCTGAGCTTCCCAAAGTTGCTTCTGCAGTTCTTTAAGCTGTACCTTGCAACTTTTGTGCTTCTTTTTGGATTTCTCCAGTTTGATTCTCAATCCCTCCATCTCCCTTTTGAGTTTCTCACTTCCATCTCCAGTATTGTTCTCTAGTTCTACCAGAAATTTGCACATATCATCAACTTCTCCAATGTTTTGTCCATGCTGGAAGGTTGAAGATCCACTAACTTCTCCTGCCAAATCACCTTGAGGCTCCATGGGGTGATGGACACTCTCATTCACATTTGATTCTAGAATTTCTCCTTCCTCTCTAATGGGCCTCAGGCTCTGACTCCTCTTTGACACAACCTGCATACCATGCTGCCCAAGCTGAAGTGCTTGCAATGTCTCTGGTTCTTCAAAGACAGAGGTTCCAATGGAAATCATCAGGGAAATGTAAGAGGAATTATCAAAAGATGGTGCAAGCAACCTTGTAAGCACAAAATCGCTAATCCCTCCAGGAGGACAGAGATTATCAGCCTTTGCCTTGAGGCATTTCTCAAGTGCATGGAACTCGGCCAAACTTTTGATGTTAGATATTCCAGCGGAGGTCTGCTCTGCTCTTGCAAGGTCAACTATGCAAAGCATACTGTCTCTTTGCTGTTCCTGCACTAAAGTTTGCCTGGATCCACTTTGAGCTGGGTCCTTGGCTGTCGACTCCAGCACACTGTCCAGCTTGCATCTTCTCTTCAATGTTATAGTGAGGATTGCACACGTGCTGCTGACTGAAGCATGTGCATAACTTGCAACTGCATTCTGAGAAGCTTGGACTGATTTCAACAGCTGCAAAAAGGCAGAGATATTGGCAACATTAACATGCTTGAAATTGGCCATCTCACCTTCAAATTTGTGGGCCCTTGGCTTCTCCAGCTTTCTCAAGATGGACCACTTGCGAGAAGTAGCAGCTGGTGCCAGAAGGTCATAGACTACATCATTGTGCAGCTGTACATATGAAATCTCAACTTGATCTGCTACAGTTCTGCTGTCAAGGATGTCATCCATGGCTCGCACTGCAATTCCACATTGACAAGCTCCTCTTCCTTCATATATGGTGAAAGAATTTTCGTTCTCTGTCTGGCCATATCTAAGTATGCTAGAGTTGTAGCCCTCCAAGACCTGGCATAAACAACATGATTCATTTGTGATGTGTGCTGTAGTGGTTCATGGATTTGAGCGCGAGATTGTCACCTGCATGAGGAATGCAAAACCCTCCCTGGAGTAATGCCCTTCTGGATTCACAAATGACACTCTCTAAACCTTCATAGCTGCATAGGCAGTATAACTCTTCGCAAACTCAGTGCAATTTGCTATGCAGAAGTCCCAGAGATAAGGAAGCTGCTTCCACATTTTGCAGTGGTCATCATAAAGTTTTCAATCTGGCATTTTTATTCCTGGAAGTGCTTTAAGGCTTTTCAACCACTGAACATCATCTGGTAATACTGCAAAGACGACACAAAGTACAGAGAGACTCTATACCTTTTTCACCGCTGGTTTGACTCCTGCCTCATATAGAGCTTGCATCGAGATTGCTGCATGAAAGACGTTGTTGTAGTGGAAGTCGTCGAAACTCAATTCCGAATGAAGGCGGATCCTGTTCAGCGCTGGTAGGAGTTCAATTCGTGCTTGCGCCGAGCTGTCATCCTCGCCACGCTGCTCTTCTTCTCCTCCTGCGCGCTCCCACACAGACACCAGAATCCTTCCTGTCTCAAATGCCGGCGATGAGGTCATTCTTTTTTGGTTATTGAAGACCGTGTGCATGTATGTACGTATACTGCAACTCCAGAAGATACTAGAAGCAAACGACTTAAAAATCTGAAAAGAAGATCCGTGTGCGATCTCCCGAGGACAAGTCCTACACAAAAGAAAAAACTAGTTTTCAAAAAGAGAGAAGAAACCAGCCGCATGCAATTCAGCAAAGCTTGGGGAGGAATGAGAGGAAAGAATGATGAAAGAACCAATGCAGCAGCAGCAGCAGCTCTGTAATGTGAAAATGCCAGATCCCGCTGCATCTGCGAGTACAATAAACGGAAGAACAATTTATCTGTGATTAAAAAATGTAAAGAATATAGAAGATAAAGGGAGGACTGAATTGCGGCAGGTTATTTGTTATTTGTAGCTACGAGTGCGCACTGCGAGACCTACTGCTCCTCACCTTTGAAGGCACAAAGATCAGCAACAAAACCTGTAAAAAATAGATAAAAAAGACCTTCGTAATGGGCCACCAACAAAGAGAGAAAAGAAAATCAAGTGTAACAGACTCACAGTGCCGCAGATCTTCCTCGTGTATCGGAGCTTAACTCGGTAGAGACGGCGACAAAAGTGGGAAAAATTCAGTGCACCGCCGCTGCAATCGCATGAGCGTGATTGTAGTTCGCGGGAGTTGGCGTGGAGGAGCTTCAGCGTCTTCTCCAACAGCCCACCAGCGCCAGCACGAGGGATGGATGGTGGGTGGATTGAAAAAAACACATTTAATGCATGTTGTACTCAGGTTCATAAAGCAAAATACTCAATGAACAAGTAATACACCTTTTTGGGTATCCCTAAACTAATTTGGGCTCCACATCATATCTTTTAAAACTTTGAAACTTGGAAAGGTATTGCATAACCCTGACAAAACCTAGAATGAATGCAATACCTTCATTAGGGTATTTTGTAAACACAATGGGTTGAATTATTTTGGTCTAGGCTATTAGAGGGGTATTGTTCATGGCTAGAAAGATTCGATGATTATGTAATACCCCTTTCAAAGTATCCCAAAAATACATTGGGTTCCATAATATATCTTTTGAAACATGGAAGGGTATTGTGTAGTCCTACCAAAACCTACAAGGAAACCAATACCCTGATTAGTGTATTTTATAATTAAACATCATGAATTGATTTATTTTGGTCTATGTTATTGGAGGGGTATTGTTCATGCTCAAAATTATTCAATACACTTACATACCCATTGTAAGGTATCCCATAAATACAATGGGCTCCATAACATATCTTTTAAAATTTGTAGGGTATTGTATAGTGATACCAAAACTTAAAAAGAAAACAATACCTTGTTTGGGGTATTCGATAAACACAATGGACTAAATTATTTTGGTCTAGATTATTAGAGGGGTATTGTTAATGCTTAAGAATATTCAATGCACATGTAATATCTTTTGTAGGGTATCCTATAAATCTTTTAGGCATTATAACATATCTTTTGAAACTTGCAAAGGTATTACATAGCCATACCAAAACCTAGAAAGAAAACAATACTCACATCATATTGTGATAATATCCTAAATCATGAAACAAAAGGATATTTTTAAAAATATTTATTCCGTGCTCAATATATCATGCCTTACATATTGATTCAAATAAATGAAAGTATTGCAAAATTGATCACATTAATGATAGAAGAAGTTTAAATGCAATACCCACATCATATTGTGATAATTCATTAACCATGAAACATATGAATATTTTTAAAATATTTGATCCCCCATAATATATCATGAAATTCATGTTTTCAAAAATATTTGTTCACCTTACAATATGTTTTAACATATATAAAATGAATGTAATGCAAAATTGGTCACATTGATGGTATAAAGGTTTAAGGTTTAATGTAAAATTTACTACTTAATGTTAGAATTCAAAGTTTGTTGAAATCAAAAACTTAAAAGTTCATTTTAAACATTTTTTCAATGATGTACATTTTTATGCTTTTCCTTCTTAAAGTTGTAAACTCGTTTCAAAAAACAAAAACATAATAAGATTTTAATGCTTGTTTTAATGGTTCACGTAATAAATAAAATGATCTTTCCCATATATTAATCTTATGTACGATTGAAAATTTATTTAAATTTTTTTGACATATAATAAATAATTTTTTGCCTAAAATAATTATATAGTAGATCATTAATATCTTATATTTTACAAATATGCAACACAAGTCCTTATGTAAATTTTATTTTTTATGATGTATAATATTTTTTTAGATATTTATTTATTTATTATGGAATTATATTGTTGATTCATTTTAATACATATAATATCTTCATATTTATTTAAAATAGGATAAAATTTTATTAAGAATATATTAAATTAAAATTATATATATAAACCCATGATTATGTATAATGCAATTTTTTAATGAACTATATTTCTAATGAAGATTAAAAAATTCCAAAAGATAAGTTATTAACATTGTATATTTTATTGATGCATGTAACTGAATATTATTTTTAAGTAAATTGAAACTTAGTTTATAACATATCAAATAATGCTAATATTGATTAATAATTTTGTGACATTTTAATGTGGATTCCCTTTTGTATTGTAATATATTCAAGTATGTATTTTCTTCACCTTTTATTAAAAGTAAAAAACATGTAAATTTTATTTGAATAAATGAATGGTTACTTATGATTGAATAAATATAAATGGTGCATAAACTATCAATATTTAATTTTTAAAATATTTTAATTGAAGTTTGAAATATAAGTTACTAATATTATGTAAGTTTAGTCCCTATAAATTAATTATATGTAAATTGTAATTTACAATGTATTAAATAATGATATACTAGTGTGTGAAATTATATAGATTTTTCATTTCTAGAGATATAATATTTGCATAACTATTTTAACTTAGTAGAAATTTTAATTAAACATTAGATATAGTTGAAATACATTCTTAAACTCATAAACAACAAGAATTGTTTAATGGACCAATGCAAAATGATTAATATATGTAAATGAAGGTGTTGCAATTACACTTTGAAATTTTGTTCATACCCTCACTGTGTTGTGATAATGCCATTAACCATGAAATAAATGAATTTTTTTTACATACTTATTCCATGTTCAATATATCATGTCATGTCCATATTATAACAAGTAAATAAAGGTATTGTAAACTTTATGATATGAATAGGGATGCGGGTTTGGAATATAGTTTAATGACCATGAAAGCAACAATAAATATCGTCAAGTTGTGAACCAGAACTTGTGCGTATTTCTTGCAATAGGTTCTAAACAAACTCTATTTCTATCCTTGTCAACTCTTGTTGTAAAACCTGCAATTTGCACCAAGGTTCCTTCAACACAAAAGAGGGAAAGTGAAACAACACAAAAGAGGGAAAGTGAAACAAGTCTAGAACATTTTTTGATCCTCTTAAAAACTTGAAATTCTTCCAATTGTGGTTGTTCAGAATTTGTGCTCCGAATGTTTTGAAATTAACAATTGAGTTTTTCAGTTGGGCTATGGTGTGTAATCCTTTTGTAATGGATGTAACATGATTTTACCTAGGATTCACTATATGAATCGTTGCATTTATGATTATTATAAATTAAGATGTCAACTTACAAAAAGTTGAACCTAAAATAATTTCTTAATCATAGTTTTGTTTCCATTTTCATGCATAATCTACATCAAAGGTGGTTGCTACATTACGTGAATTTTTTTAGAAATCATCAACCCATTGATAGCATTGGCAATGCCATGGTTAGTGTGTGTAACATTGAATGTGCAATACCAATTTAAAGAGTTTTTAAAGAACCCAAGTTTGGGTTAGATTTTGTAACCTTTTTCGATTTTTTTTGTTGTGGCTTTCTTTGAATATTTATTGATATGTTATGACCTCATGAAAATTAGAAATTTAAACATGTAGAGTGAAATCGCAGGCAAGTCTTAAAACCTTTTAAATCATTTGCCTAATCAATTGACTCAAAATCAAAGCATTATCACACCATATCCCCTGCAAATTTCGTAACATCAAAATTAAAGTAGTAACTTCATCAATGGCCATAATAATAGGCAAATTTTAAAACCTTTAAATCACTTGCCTTATTAATTACTCAAAATCTGGACATTATCACACCATATCCCTTGCAAATTTTATAACAACAAAATTAAGGTAATAACCTCATCAATGGCCATAATTAATGGGTTGTAGTCCAAATGAGTTATGAGTCAAATTCTTCAATTACAATTGCAAAATTTCAAAATGGAAAATGAACATAGTGCACCATGAAACCAATACATAAATTATGTAAGTTGTTTCTAATCCAAGGCTTTGGAATTTTGTGACAAAGTATTGGCAATGAGATTTATAATTTGTATTGGATGTAACCTTCAACTCTTCCATATCAAGTAATGTCCCACATTAATTGTACAACGTACACACAATTATCATGCTTCTTTTGATTGGCAAGCAAATAAGACACAATGCAATAAACATTATAGTGGGTATGGCTAGACAATGTGAATGGTGGTGTAGTTAAGAAAATGAAGTCCTTCCCTGTAGTGCAAGTTTTCTTAGAATCAAGTGTGTTTTTTCTGAGAGCTCAAATTAAACTCTAATTCTCAAAAATATTATCTAAATTTTTTGTGAGCATGAAAATCAAATGATCATCTGTTGATTACAAACAATGTTTTTGTTTCTTGCTTTAGACACATTTGAAAAAGCACATTGGATATTTGTTAAGATGAACATTCTTTAAATGGATGCAAGTGTATACATAGGATGAATTGCTGGTTACAATAGAAGCTCATAACCAAAGTTTTCAAATTGACTAAAATGTTGACAATAACCAAGCTAGACAACCTAGTCTAGCATAAGTAATAGGCTATTGGGTTACTTGTTATATAACCTAATTAATTAGCTAGTAACCTAGCCTAGGTGTGCTTTGTAGGTTATTTACATAATTTAGGCCTATTATGTAGTTTATTCGCTAGTATAGGCCTTCTAAATTGGTATCCTAGATAGTTTAGGTAGGTATTCAAGGTGGTTTAGCTTACTAGGTAAACCTACTTAGCTATGTAGGTAGTTTACTAACCTAGGCCACCTAGGCCTACTAAGTAGGTACCTTAGCCTATTAGGTAAATAATTTACTAATGAGCATACTAGGCTTAAGTTTATAAGTAAGCAGCCTAGGTCCTATACCTCCCTACCTACCTAGGTATCTAGGTAAAATTAAAAGGTAGGGCTTACTTGATTTGGTTACATTAAGGTAGATAGGTAGGATTCACTTACATTACATACCTATTTACCTACCTACTTAGGTGGGTAGAAAAACATGCCCTATTCAAGTAGGTAAGTAGGCAAGGAAGTAAATCTAACATGTAAATGAGGTAAAAAATAATGATGTAAATATTTTTATTTATGATTTGTTATAAAACCAAAATTATACGTTTATATCGTATAATTATATATATTTGAATTGTATAATATTGGTTTAAATATTGGTCCACATATATTTGTTTAAAACATATTGAGTAATACATTATATATATTTAATAATATTATAGTAGTATAGTGTTGATTCATTTTAATTCATATAATATCTTAATATTAATTTAAAATAGGATAATAATTGATTTAAAATTATATTAAATGTAAATTATATTTATATAAACCCATTATTATGTATAGTGTAATTTTTTTATAAAAAAAGTATTTTCAAAGAGAATAAAACATTTCCAAAAGATAAGTTATTAAGAGCTGTATTATTAATGCATTTAATTGAATATTATTTCAATGTAATATGAAATTTAGTTTATAACATATCAAATAATGGCATATATGATCAATGCATTTCTGATAGTTTAATGTTTATTCCCTTTTATATTATAACATATTAAAATTTTAACTTTTTAATTTTAAAAAAATGTAAAATTTCTTTGAATAAATGAATGGTTACATATGATTCAAAAAATATAAATGTTGCATAAATATCAAATTTAATTTTTAAAAAAATATTTTAATTGAAATTTGAATATAAGTACCTAATATGGTGTAAATTTAGTTAGTGTAATTTATAGAACTCTACGTAAAATTTAGTTTACAATACATCAAATAATGATATACTTAATTAATTAATATGTGGATTTTTAAAAAAAAATTCATTCTTATACGTATAATATTTTAATAATTATTTTATGTTGGAAATTTTAAGTAAACATTAAATATAATTGAAAGACATTTTCAAACTCATAAATGATAAGAATTGTTTAATGGGCCAATGCAAAACTGTTGATACATGTAAATGAGGGTATTGAAATATTGGCCACATTGATGGTATAAGGTTTGTTTCAAAAATGTTTTGAAATGTAATGACATTACTTTCACTTTAGTGATAATTTCATTACATTTTACCATCAATGTGATCATCTTGACAATACCCTCATTTACTTGAATCAATATGTATAACATGATATATTAGGCATGGAATAAATATTTTAAAAAATTCTTTTGTTTATGAGTTTGAAAATGTTTTTCAATAATATTTAGTGTTTAAGTAAAATTTCTAACAATTTAAAATAGTTATTAAGATATCAAATGTAAAGGAATGCAAAAAAATTATAATTCCATACATTAATGATTTAAGTATATCATTATTTGATATATCGTAAACTAATTTCATTATATATTGGGTGGGAATCAATACCTAAATTTTTTCTTATGTTTCATGTTTAATGAAATTATCACAATAAGATGTAAGTATTACATTTAAACTTCATAGCTTTGTTCAAGTTATACCTTTTACCATTAATGTGACCAATTTTTCATAACCTTCATGTTATACATATTAACAAAGATTTTGAAAACATGAATTTTATGATATGTTGCGGGGGGATCAACTATTCAAAAAACATTATTATGTTTCATCGTGAATGCAAATATCATACAAATATTACTTTTAAATTCTATAACTTTATTCAAGTAACCTTTTACCATCAATGTGAACAACTTTGCAATACCTCCATTTACTTGAATCAATATGTCTAAGATGTTACAGTGAGCACAAAATAAATATTTTAAAAAATATATTTTATTTCATGGTTTACAATATTATTGCAAAATGATGTGGGTATTATTTTCCTTATAAGTTTTGTTAAGGCTATGCAATACGCCTCCAAATTCCAAAAAATATGTTATGGAACCCAAAAGATTTATGGGATACCTTGAGAGGGGTAGTGCATGTGAATTGAATAGTTTTGGGCATGAACAATACCCCTCCAATAGCCCAAACTAAAATAATTAAACCCATGGTGTTTGTAAATTACCCCAATGAGGGTATTACTTTCTTTCTAGGTTTTGGTATCGATATGCAATACCCTTTCAGGTTTCAATAGATATGTGATAGAGCCCAAAGGATTTCTAATGTACCCTAAAAGAGGTATTACACATGCATTGAGTAGTTCTTGGCACAAGCAATACCCCTCCAATAGCTTGGAGCAAAATAATTTAGTCCATGGTGTTTATAGAATATCCTCATAAGGGCATTGCTTTCTTTCTAGGTTTTGGTATGGCTATGCAATACCCCTCCATGATTCAATAACTATGTTATGGAGACCAAATGATTTATAATACATTTTAATAAAGGTATTGAATAGTAATTTTTGGCATGAACAATACCCCTCCAATAGCTTGGACCAAGAAAATTTCACCCATGGTGTTTATAAAATATCTTCATAAGGGTATTGCTTTCCTTCTAGGTTTGAACTTTTAATTTTTGGGCGTAAGGAAAGGTTTTTAAATTTGAAAACAAGACTAAAATCATTTTTTTGATAATTTCATCAAACATACACATAAGAATATATGAGAATGTATGTCTAACCATTAACACAAGATGATGTAAAATGAAGGTAAAATGCCTTAAATTAAAAAATATGTGTGACGCATGTTACAAATATGTGCCAAAAATTCCCAAGTCCAAAACAAACCCACCTTAAAATGGGGAACATATCATAATGGTAAATATGTGGTTACCTCAAAAATAAATTGTTACCTTGACATCTTGAAGTCCAAAATAACACCCTAATCAAAATGGGAATAAATTATGGGTTATCTGTGTCACTATTGGAGGAGAATAGGATCCCATTGGCCCTTTTATATCACATTGACGCAACCATTGCATCTTGGGCATGTTGACGCGTAAATACCCCACAATTGGCCAATGTTGCCTTTGACACAACATTAGCCACAAACAGCTGCCTAGTGGTGCTTCGATTTTTAAAACAAACAACATAATATAATAAGTATTGCATATGAAACCTAAAACTTATAATTCAAATAAAATTGAGTTTGGCATTGTTAAAATTTATTGACCATGAATCATTTCTAATTCATGGTAAAAATGTTAATCTCCCTATGTTGCATCATCTTATTAGATGTAGATATTTAATTTCATTCCGTCCAAATGCATTTGAACACCTTTGTATACCCGACTTGAATCATTCGAATCACAACTATAAAGTCCTCATTGCACTCCACCTTGGCCTGCATGTTGAAAAGGATAAACCTCACACCCCATGCAATCATGCCAAGAAGCTGAAGAATATGGATAGAGGCTAGTTTAACAAATGTGGGTTCAAGAACCTTAGGTGTGTCTCGCATAACAACTTGGAGCCTATCCCACCCTAGGTTTGTATGCCTCTTAGCCGTAATAATTTCCTTTTATTCATTGCAATGGAATTGTGTTAGAGGGTTGCTCAAAACTTGTGCATTCATGGCCATGTGATCTTGATGCTTTGGGCCCTCCTTGATGGGCGTCCGAGCTTGCCTGATTCCATAATCACATTGTGTTGAATTCGCAAATGTTGTATTAAGTTGTACTTGGTGGTGTAGGTCACTTTGCATTCACGAACCTTACAAGCAAACTTTGCACCATCCCTTGCCCACCTTCTAGGGGAATTGGGGGAGGGGCAATCACATTTGAAACCAAAATAACAAAAGCAAAAAAAACCTAACGTGAAAATTAACATTCTAGATGAAAGTTAGCCCATACATTATGAGGGATTGCATAAAGAAATCAAAGATAAAAAACAAAGATGAAGGTATTGCACGAAAATATACAAAATTAAAAACACAAGATGAAGGTATTGCAAGAACCCAATGTTCAAAATTGCACAAAATGAAGCTAATTTTAGAAAAAAAAAATGACTTACAAAGCCCTAAGGTATTACCTAGAAACTTTGAGCAAAAGAAATGCCCCACCCACCTTTTCACATGGAAAAGGAAGGTGGGGCAAAGGTTTAAGGACCACAATTAATGAGAGTATTGCAATCACAAATTTTCAAAAAATTGATACATACATTGCAAAACAATGTTCACATGTTGAGATTCCCCATTTTGTAATGGGTTCACACTTGGGCCAATGGCATATGCCACACTAGTTTTAACTATGATAGAATATCATAAAAAAAACTTGGGCTCTATGTTGCTATGCACAACCATTTACACATACCCATTCATTCTATCCACATGGTTTTCATTATCGTAATAATTTTTAAAAAAAAAGTGTATAGAGGGGGAAAGGAGGGAGAGCTATGACATTAGGAGTACAACTTGCCAAAACAATGGTATTGAAAGGTGTGTATAGAGAATATTAAAAAAAGAGTTCAAAAGTTACTTTGTGAAAAGTTACATGTGTGGATTAAGGTAGTCACATTTTCTATAACTCAATTGTTGGGCTCACTATTTTCAAAATAATGGTTCACTTGCAAAATTAATCACATAATTATAACTAGTAAGTACAACATGTAAAGAACAACAATAGTAGGGGATTGTTGTTGGGAGTGCCTAAACCCCTAACCCCTTACAATAGGCCATAATAGACTAATACCACAAATGAAAATCATCTTTATATTGGATGACATTCATAAATTTGAAAATAAATATTATATGTAATTTAAACCATAATACATATAGATTGTGTAAAAAAATACAATTCAAAAATGGATGAATGAAATTCATTCATTTGATGTCATTCAAATGTTCATCAATATCATCCATTCATAGTTGAAATACATTCAACCAAAAAAGTTTTACAAAAGTGGTTGCAAAAACATGCAATGTACATGAAAAATAAAAAAAGAAAATCCAAAGAACAAATAAAAGAAACCAATTGTTTTGTTTTCCATTAATTGTGATCTAATGGTTATTTATTCTTCTTAAAACAAAAATGCATAAATGAAACATTTAACCTTATATATGATACAATACACTTGTTTGTTTTATTTGTATTCACATTTGTCCCTTCAACATTTATATTTTTGTCCAACCAAAGAGAATTATTTGCTTATGGTTATTTATTTTTCTTAAAACAAAGCCTCCGCATCAATGAGACATTTAGTCTCATATATGATGCAATGTTGTTTTATTTGCAAATTGTTTCATCATATTATGAAATTAGTGAAAAGGTGGCAATTGAACATATTAGAAATGCATTTGACAACAAGATTGATGCAAAATGTACTCTTCATGAAACCAAACCATTCTTGCACATGGACAATGAGAATGTATGTATATTTACTCATTTTTTTGGTTGTCTTGGCAATATTTTAATTAGTGGTGTCAATACCATAAGTTTTTCAAATGCTATTTGGTATCATTATGTTTGGCATTTTTTCTTCATGGACTTATTTGTAAAGACATTAATTTGAGTTCGACAAGTATATTTTCACATAATTTGACCTACTCTATTGAGATCATTGTGAATATATCCCTTGAGACAATTGGATGCATCTATTTGTATAACTTGGGCTCCATGCTACTTCACACTACCAACGATGATAAACTATTCTTTTCTTTTTCATATGTTCCCATATGGTTTTCAATAGTTCATTACTATTTATGGCAATCTTAAATTACATTAAATTTGAATTTATATAAATATCATGAACATGAAAAGGCACATGTTAAATTCCTTTTTCATATCCATGTTGGTGGGTAGGAGAAAGGAGTGAGGTGATTATTAGGAAAGGAAATAATTATTAGGAAATGAATAAGGTAGTTAGACTTGAAAATGAGTTTGTACAAATTGCCTATGGAATTGTCCAGGGACAACAAGCATACAATAAGTTCTGAAAAATCACCCATATGTACTAGTTTCTTGTTCCTCTCATCTCTGAAATTTTAACCCATTTTGAAAACATCATTTACAAGGGGTGATTATTGAAACATCCGTTGTTTTGGGGCTAGCTGATTGCAATTAAGGACATTATAAGGACTCTTACATGAGAGAATTTAAGTTATTTCACATGTGTTTGGGTGGAAAAATTCTGAGCAAAATAGCCAGCAGCCTAGTAGTCTTGAATGGAGATCCAACACACCAGCCATATGTTGAGTGTTCTTTGAACATATCCTCAAGAATTCATTTTCTTAGAGTTCTCCAGTGTTTTTTGGGCTGCTGGTTTTTGGATGTAGCATCATTAGCAATCATCTCAAAAAAAGATTTAACATGAATTGGTGACACTTTTGTAGAAAACTATCCAAACATTAGAAAACTGATGAAATGCTCGCTCACAATTAAAACTGTGTTGGAATGTGGTGAAATTTTCTCAAACCTTCTTTTCTCCAAATCTCAGATATCCATAAAGCTCCTTATTTAGTCCATGAGGTGAGGGCCATTCCCAAAATGCAGGGCTGCCCTTGTGTATCACCACGTCCAGGTCCCCTTATTTTGAGACCGCCCTCAACCTGGGACTTGTTGCTTTACCCTGCACGAATGTCTTATGTGTAGGGTAAGGCCACTAGGGTGTGGACATTCTCAAAATAAGGGGCCTAGGATTAGGCAATAGCCAAGTCCAGCCCCGCACATTCTAGAATGCATTGTACAACAAGCTTGAATCAGCGCAACTTAGGCGCATGCCCTGTGTATGATGCCATCCAAACCTCACTACTCTTCATGAGATTGCTTATGAACCAGCAAGTCAAGCCCCCTTTGTGTTCATGTTTGAGCAGCCTTCATTCACCAAGGAACACATCAAGGAACTAATCTTGATGGAAGTTTTGGTGTTCAGCCCTCTCCCAGATGATTGCTTTTTGTGGCAGTGTTTGACTTGAAGTCGTTCCTTATAAATCTGAAGGTAAGGCCAACAGAATTACTGCAATTAGGAGGTATCCTTGCGTCTGGCATTTCTGTTAGTCTCTGAGGCTAGAACTGTTAAGTAGATACTGGAGTAGCTATTTGCTTGTCAAAGCTCTTGAGGGTTGCAATCAGCAGTTTTGCTTGCTGAATCATTGTGGCAACAAACCTCAAAAACCACCCAATTTGGAGAATGTCCATGGTCCTGCAAGGCTACAAACAATATACACAACTGATCTTTGCAAGACTATTGAGGCGGTCTTCATCAGACACTCGTTTAAAAAGCACCACCAGGAATCACTGTGCCACTCCAGCTCACTGCAATGAACAATGTTTTGCTAATGTTGCTGTCCATGTGACCAATGACAATGATTGGTATGGTGGTTTATTCCAACCCAACCTGTATTACGCATTCATTTGGAGTGGAAACTTCATGCTAATAACATGGAATCCATTTGGCTTATGATGATCCATCAAATCTCCCTTTGACTCCACCAAGAGCAAAGAAATACCAATGACTGATTCTATTTTCCACAAGAAAACGAAACAGATTTCAGTAGATTTTGGCATGAGACTGTAAATTCAGTGCAAACACTAGACACATACAAATTGTCATCCCAATGATATACTAGAAGGAATCTTTAAACTGCCACCTAGGAGATAATCTTTTTCACTTTCTCTTCCAGATGGGCCTCATGATCTTCCAGACGGCCTACAATTGATCCATTCTCCCACCGCACAAGAGTTGGCACTCCTGTTAACTTGAAGCACTTGTCTGTGCGTAAAGCATGATCTGGAGTCCGCCAAGTTGTGCGGTCACCCACATAAACTCGCACTAATGTGATTGGTTTTTCTGCCTCATTCACCACCTTGTAAATAACTGGTTCTGCCCTGACACAATCTTTTCCACATAATGAAAACTATTAGTGACTTTCTTTGCTTCTTTTGATCTGATGTAGCTCATCACATGAACCATGGATTTGTTTGATTGTTTGTTTGCCCCAGACAAGTGGTTCAACATATCCTTGCCAGCATAATTCTTTCAAAAACCAGGTGAACTGGATTCCTAAGTTGCCCCAAATTTTGGTCAGGTCATCCTGCATTGGCATTTGTATATGGAGGAGCCCTATCAAATTCAAGGAGCTATCATAGCAATCTTTTTGGTGATGAGAACAATTCCTCTACACTCGTCATCCTAAGACATTCAATGCAAGTAATGACTTGACTTCAGAACTTTACAGGCTCCTGAATCACCTTTAGCTGGTCCAATACTAGACATATCTATGAAATTGCAGAGAAATCTCCACAAACAACAACAATGAATGTATGCAGTCATAACCCTATGAGAGTCACTCACAAAGTGTGAGACCATCACCTTCATCACAAATAGCAGTGATGAACTGCCATGACTACACCCACCGACTTCATCACCTCATGAAGGTGGGTGTAGATGAGTATAGATTAATCCATCAAGCACTCAGAGAAATTTCCTATTGTATTTGAAGGGCACCTTTATATCTGTGAATATCCCTCGGAAAAAGGAGGGCTATTATACCTACTCCTTATGAGTGCAAGTGATCTTATGCCTATAAGAAATAGCCATCAGGTCCCTTCCACTCTTAAGGAGTAGGCGAAAGAACCCTTCCCCCTCCATCGCCTTGTAATCTACATACTGAACCAGGTGCAAGATGGCACAACAACAGATAGAAGACATACATACATCCAACCAGAAAAGAAAACCCCAACTCTCAAATTAAAGATGAAGAGGACAAGGAAGATTTATACCAGGACACCAGCTCTTTCCCACCGAAGAGATGCGATCTCCAAGGAAGAGGAGCAACAAAATCCCAGGTCCCTGCAATTCCGCCGTCTACAATTCGGAACCCCAGACTACGCAAAAGTAAGATACAACAGCTCAAGGATTTCTTGACACAAAATTGAGTGAAGACAAAGGCATACGTTACAAAGATGATTTGTTTTCACTGAGCAGTAGATTCCACACCAAAAACAACATGGAGCAGAAGCAAAAACCCTACCAAATGAAAGAAAAATACACACACACACAAACTCTAGACATGAAATCGAGCGTCTTTTGAAAAACTAAATTGGGTGGTGAATTGGACACACTCCTTTGTGAAGGATGCGAAATTCTTCCACATCAGAACCGTACATCTCCCTTGGTGTCGTGGACTAGAGAAAAAAAAAGGCCAACCTTGAGAGCAGTGTCGAAATCGTGAACTTGCGTATCCACCACAGCAGCTGGCATCTTGGCCTTTTTTTGAGCCCAACTACTTACGCTTTCTTTGGAAGACTCACAAACCGTTTCCAACTTTACAGACCTCTCTCACACCACACTCGATGGCGCCTTTCTCTTTTTCTTTGTTTGTGTGTGTGTGTGTCTCTCTCTCTTTCGTGGGCAAGTGCGCTTGTCGCAATAAAACGCTTATGCTGTTTGTCCCATACACCTTGCGTGCTGCAAGCTGCCCCTCTCCCTCTTTCTTTTTAGAATTTGTGTAGAAAATGCACACAAATGTACCGGGTCAGGTTGGGTCTGCCATTTGTGTTTCAAATTATTATTATTATTATTATTATTTTAAACATGAAGAATTTTTTTTGTGGCCAATGTGAAATTTTCTTTTTCTTTGACCCATTCCTTTGGGGCTTCTAACGACTTTGGGGCCATACTCACCAATGTCTTCACTCAAGGTTGTGAATTCGAATCCTGAGTTGTGGTTGGGGGTATTAGATTAAAATTTTGCTTCAAGAGAACCCTACTGTAGTAGCCTAGTACTTCGGGAACTTGACAAATGTATGTTGAATAAATAATTAATTTTGATATTTTCATTTCGATAATTAGAATACTCCTGAAGCTTCAGTATTTTCCTCCACAAAGGTTCTTTGGAGATTTTTTGTTTTGACAATAATATGATTAATGTTGAAACTGCCAAGTTATCGGGGTAAACATTTTCATCATCAAACACAAGTTGGTAACCAAAAACACTTAGATAACCAAACACTTATTCATATATCCCTCATTTCTTGTCCTATGTATCGTAGTTAGAATTAGCTCTAAAAGCTTCTAATTATTTAGAGATTAGTCAGTTCAAGCCATCATGGCTTGTTATTTACTCAGGCCCACTCTCCTCATTCAGCAATTTGGAGAGTTTCACAATCAGGGCCTTCGGTCTTTAGATTTCATAGTAGTGTTAAGCATCTAATAAGAATAGTGTGGTCTTCTGCTTTTCTTTGAGGCTCTTTGGGGATTATTCAATGCCCAATCCACACAAAGGTGATAAGAGGTCGTGAGTTCAAATCCTGAGTTTTCAGTTGGGAATGCGATGCCAAAATGTGTCACTGCAATTTGGTGTTTGATAATCTCTTATGTTTCTAGTATGACGCCCACCACTCAGTGATGAACAAAAATGTCATATTTTATAGCACAACCTCCTTTCTGGAAATCTGCAATCTACCATGGCCCTAAAAAGGAGATGGACCAGAAAGGCATATCGAAAAAAACAGAATGACAAATGATCTGAGCCTATGACATTTTGCAAGCCATCTTCTTCATCAGTGTTTTCTCAAAACTTCAACCAACTTCAACCTGCCTCTAGCATCAACAATCTGTTACTCCCAAGTCATACTATTCAAGTACAGATGGTTTTGAAAATGCCACAATATCATCCCCTTGCACTAAAAATTTCCTTTGCCTCATGATTCTTGCCTCCTTTCCAAAGAACTCCAAATTCACCTACCCAAATCATTGCCTGTTATATAGGGGATTTATGGTATGGTTTGGATTACACATGTTCAGCATTTTAGTAATTATTCTAGTGTTTCATGCCAGAGAAAAAAACATTGTGTAACCACTTGAACTTAATATTCATTCATAGCATGGGTCATAGGTTCTGCCATGACTTGCAAGAAGGATAATTTTTTTTCTTAGAGTGTGGCAACATTTTAAGCATTTAAATTGATATATATCTCTATGAATCAACAATCCGTTCACCTACAACTTACTCATTCAAGCAGTAAACTTGGAGATTCCAAGTCCGAAACCACACTGCAAGAAAACAATCTTCTCTTTCTAAGCAATTACAAGCAGCCTTTTGAAGCATCCCTTCTTGCATACGCTCCATCACTAAGAGCACCAATAGTAACAACAATAGGGCCCTAGTTCCTGGTTGGCTCCATAACCATTGCACCCTCCCTGTCACACCATCACCCAACTTTGGTTGAAGAAACTTTGTTACCATGTAAATTTCCTTCAAGTGGAGAAAAGGATGCATTATTTCTGTATATTGCCATCATGCAAATGAATTTTGACCATGGATATTTACATCATCAGTCTATGAATGCATGATCAACTAACTCTAATACTGTTTTCTGTTTTCATGTTGAATTGACTATTGTGGGTCTTAAAACAGTTTCTCATGTTGGTCAAAGTGGAGCTATGTTTGTGCTGCTTCAATAGATTCTTCAGCTTGATGAGGCAATTATGCTGTTGTACAATGAGTTCATAGTAGATTTTGGAGAAGTGGGTAAGTTGAGATATACACCCCACAATCACTCAAAATGACTGGCAATTGTGAAAAGGGATTTGCTAACCTTTATGAGCTAATGTGGCAGTGGATTGTGGAATTGTTGCAGACGTTATGGCACCTGTTGTTTCATTGGATCTGGGATTCTGAAGAACAAGGTTGTCTCTTGTTGCAGCCGCTCCCATGTCTTCTGGATTCTCAATTTCACTTCCCTGTTCATGCTGAGAAAAGTTATGTACAAGTGAAGGTTTTGTTGAAGCTGGAGTGGTTGACTCCAAATTACAATTTTCAAGACCTGGTGCCTCAGCAATATCAGGATGAGCAAACAATGCATATCCCCCTGCCTCATTGTCTGACCAGTTTACTTCATCATCATCACCATCATCATCAGTGTCATCGTCTTCTCTATCCTCTTCATACTCCTTTGATTTAGAGTACTGGTTTTGAGATCGTTTTCTCTCATCTGAATATGCTGCTGTAACCGAGAAGGCAGTTTAGCATTGTTCTGGTTGGAAATTATACATTATCTTTCCTACTGAACATGTCAAAGTCAGTTTGGATAGACATTGCTTAGAGGACCACATCTGGCTTGTGAATAGCCATGGTGGCTTGTTTGCCAATTGCAAGGGTTGAACTTGAAGAGTTTTGAAACCTTTGACCTTCAGAATATGCAACGGTAAGAGAATCTCCCTTCAGATGGATACATGTCACCATCAAACTATTCAACCAAATCTACTAGAACTAATCATGATGATGCAGGTGTAGGATGCTATATTGGGCATATGCAGGAAAGTCTCATTTCATACTTGGGTGGTCATGAGTTCTGAATAGCTCACTTATTTCTCATGTGATCATTTAGGTTGTCAAACTAGGCATGTATAGGGTGTTCTGGGCATTCTTGATCCTTGCTTTGTCTAACAAAGTAAACTCTTTGCTCCACACAATCTATGGTTTCTGTCTAGGATAACGCCCACAAAGTGCGGGAATTCCCAAAATCAAGGGCCTAGGATGAGGCAATAGCTGAGTCCAGCCTCACATTTTGGGAATGTCCCCCACTCATGGGCTTTTCCCATTGTAAAGCATGAGGCAATGACTATCATTAACCTAACATATGTTGATCATGAGGCAGAGGAGGGGTGGGTTCTTACACCTACTCCTTAAGAGTGGGAGGCACCTTACACCTTTGAGTAGGCATAGCATCCCTCCTGGACTCTTAGGGAGTAGGCCTACGACCCCTCCTTGTTTCTAGGAGTGTGTTGTAAGGTGCCTTCCAACTACACCAGGAGATTTCTCCCTGTGTTTCAGATTGCAGGGAAAGGTGTTGAAAAGACAGGTATGTGGATGATGAGCCAGATAAAGGTTGCAATAGGTGTGATGATTTGTGTAAAATATAATCACCAATCATGAAAACCTACGATTGATTGTTCTTAGGTTGCTTACAATTTTCTAGGGGGAGATGCATTATTGATCAGGTGCATGCACTTCAAATTATGGTTCATGGTTGTCAGCCATTCAGGTGGATTGCACTTCAAAATGGACTTGAAGAACTATGTCCAGGATGCAACAATTGATGCTTGAGAATTGGAGCATAATTTGAGAAGCCTGGAGATGGAGGGAAAAAAACAGCTTGATACCTAACCCAATATGAAGCTTGAGCATAAACAAGCACAAACTTATTGGAAATCAAGGATTGCCCTTTGTGGTGCACACCTTTAGATTCATCAGCTGGTTTGCTTGTTGTAGATTTGCCATTAGAGGAGAAACCTTTGATCCAAGTCCTGAATCCCTTTCTGCTTGTCCACACCTCCACCCCCACCCCATCCACAAAGAATCCCAAGTTTGATAAAGAAGTACTTCATGAGAGTCTGATCCTAGAGTCATTAGGGAAATAGGAATGTCTAGAAAATTGAATTTAGCTCTAGTGCATGAATTGATGTCTACAAGTTCAATTTTTGTGCAGAGAGCATGCAATGATCACAATTTGAGATTCTGCTATAGATTTTCAAACAAGATCAAGTCCTCTTCTGGAATTTTTGAGTTTCATATAGAATTGACCCACTCCTCAACAACTTTAGAATCAATTTCAAAGAGCTGAATTTCCACACCATTGCTGCAACAGATCAGAAGGTAGGAACTTTGTACAAACACTTAAGACATTGTCCTGAAATTGATGTTCTGGCTGAATTAGTGCACATGCTGTATCTGAACACAAGAAGAAAGGAAAACAGTGTTGAAGAAAATTTAGAGACCCCAAATGACCCTTGGGGATCTTCTTTCCAAGAATGAGTATTTTCCTCTCAGAAGTAAGGCGTTCAAAGCTATCCAAATCTCTGAGAAGGCTTGTTTTTCCCTTCTATTCAACTAGAATGACCACTTGAAGATTCGGAAAGATGTCCTTGAATCTCAGATCCCATGCTTGAACCTTAGATCCAACTCTCGAAGCTTGAATTAGGTTGAAAGATCTTACAACTTCATTGGAACGTGTCGAAACCATTTTGAAGCAGGCTTTTCATGAAGGACATAGAAATATATGAGATCAACAATTTTGAAGATCGAATCCAATCACGCACTCCGCATCACACCATCTACATCATCTTCTTTAAATTTTTTATTTGTCGCAAGAATGACAAACTCGAAAATCAGGCTTGAGAGTACGTAATCCACTGAGCAGTGGAAGAAAAGGGACGGAAGAAAGGAAGCAAGGAAGGAAAATGTGACACTAAACGCAGAATGTCGAACCAAGCGTCACACTGTACTCACACACAACTGGTCACCACGCCCTTCCCTAAAGGTGTGAGTTTCTTAAAGTTGGGTACGGTGATCTTTCGTCATGCGACTCAAAACTTCACCACAAAAACCATTTCTGTGCGATCATCTTGTGCATTTTATTGTACGCAGGGTATGTAATCCTGCAACAACCAACCCTATGTAAAATTCTTCATGCATACAACAAGCTTGCGACTCGCAGAAAATAATTTGCTTTCCACTTTTCCTCGTTCCTTTTCGTGTGAGTGGGTGAGTGAGTAAGCTCCATACTTGTTTCCGTGCTTGGATTTGTCAACTCTTCGCGTTCTCTACTTGACGATTGCGGTTGAGAAAGGAATGTGTTCCATGGGTGCTACAGGTTACCTACTCCAGAATGGTTTTTCATATTTAAGAAATGTTCACCCATCCTTCTATACCCACCGTTTGCCAATAGCCAGGCTCAAGGTGACTAATACCTTAGAACAGGTATCGAATTAGCTTGCAATCTTGACTCTGTGTATGGTATCTGCCACCCTTCACCAATAGCCAGGCTCAAAGTAACTAATACCTTATAGTCCATGACCTAACTAAAGCATATGACTAGCTTTGGCAGATAGTTAAATGCAGCAGCTCTTCTGTTTCTGTTTCAGACCATAACAATGAAAGTGCAGAGAAATCTCCACAGCAAAAAACAAATCACATTTGGTAACATCATGATGAGTGCAGTTGTAACTTCATGAGAGTTGCTCACAAAGTCTCAGACCATCACCCTTCATCAAGAATAGGAGCGATAAGTTGTCATGACTTTCCACTGCCTTCATCAGCTCTTGACTTTGGTGTACATAAGTATTATCATAATCTGTACACAATCTAGGCAAACCATTATACAAAGTCTGCATCCTGAGTTTCAGTCACATTTCCAGAGCCAATGGGAAGACCCAGTCATGATGTTGGCTAGCACTCAAGAGACATAGCTCATCAAGAAAGTCAATAGTATTCCCTTTCAAGCCTCAGGAAGCTTGTGGGAGTAAGTTTTATTTCATTTAAGCTTTGTCCTGGAAGATCAAGCATCTAAGATGAAGGCATATAGAGGCCCACACAGAGGGTAGTGGTTGGGGCCTTCTGCATCCTGAACATATCCTTTAAGCTCACTACTGGTGACTACTTGGGGGTAGAACATGCCCAACAGTATGAGCTGTTCTTGGGATTCTCATTCTCTTGGAGAAGCCTACCAAGAAGGAAATAGGCAGGGTTAATTGTGTCCCTCTGAAAATTTCCACTGCAGCCCTTGAAAGAATCAGCAAAAGTCAGCTTCCATCCTCCCTGCAAAACTGTAAACTCCCAGTGAAAAAGTGTATGAGCTACAAAGGACTTTGTGGAGAGACAAGAAAACCCTGAATCGTCTTTTGTATGAAAATAGTATGATTCAGGACAAGAATCATATTATCTTGTAGCCTGCTAGATGACGGGTTCTGGAGTGGTATTGATTGTTATTGCCCATATTACATGAATTCCTGCACTTGTCAGAGCTAGTTCTGCAGCATACAAATGCTTTTAGGCCTTTCAATGCAAATGGATCTACTGTTCTTAGTGTCCATTGCCCACCATGCACAACTACCACTAGTTTGACAAGGGAAGGTTGCTAACAACATAGATAATGACAACTGTGTTGCCTGTCACGAGGATTGTTTCCTGGCAATTCGGCAGTCCTGAGGGAGGTAGTCTGTTTCAGCAGACTGTATTCTACATGATGTCTGGACAATTCTCCCAGGCCTGTCTTTCCCGAGCCTCCCAGTATCTGCCCTTGTACACCCAGGAGGGTTCAATGTCACCATCTTGAATAGCTTTCACTTGTGTCACTCCTTGTTCTCTCTGTGTCAACACACCAATGCCAGAATATCATGAGTTCCAAATTACTACCTAATAGGGGTGCTGAGAATAAGACTTCACTATGTTTTAGTGTTTAAGGGATGCCATCTGCAAGGACAAATGAGAAATGAAAAGACAATGGTAAAATAATCATTAAAAAGTGGTAGGGCAGTTGATACTGTTAACAGTCATGTCATCTCACTGAGGAAACATCCCTTTGAAATGTACAACAACAACAGGGACTTAGGAAGAAACCCTAAATACTCATTCTATTCAGAGAGCAACCAGACAAACTTGAATGCAACAGATAGCTAGAGTAAACCTGGCCAAACCACACGGTCTCCCACTCTTGCCCTTGCTCCTTCCGAGTTTTACGGGCCAGTCTCTGCTTCTCCTCCAACCGCAGCTTCTCTGGTGTAGCTTTTTCCAAGTCTCCATTCTCCTGTGAAGAAGCAGAAACCATCCACATCAGGCCACAGAAACTCATTGACACTTCCAAGGATGAATAGCACTTGAAGGCCCCCTTGAAGACTAAACAGATTTCTTCATATAAAGTCACATGTGCAGAAGAAAATTCAGAACATTAGCCATTGGTTTTGAATCAAGCAATAATGGTTAAACAGAAATAGATGTTACCAGGGCACGTTGGTCAGGTCGAAACCTTGAGTCAGTGGGGGGTAGCACCTCTGCCAACTTGGGTGTCAAGTCTGTTCATACGACCAGGAGATAAGAATGTGTGTATTGCAAAGTTCTGCTAAATATTGATGAGGATAACATCTTTGAATACAAACACTGATGTGAAAGTGTCACAGAAAAGGTCTGTTAAAGGCTGCCCACAGTGATCCTAAATAAAAAACAAGAAGAATGACTCACCATTAAGGCCAAGAGTGAAGCGTGTGAAACAATACTGTTGACGGTAATCTTCAATCAATTGTGGAGCCTTCCAAAGAAGCCTCACATCAGGGCTATCCACATCAAAGGTGGTACATGCCTCTGGACATGCATAAATTCGGTCCATGTAATTCCCAAATAATGAATACTGTGGAGTACCACTGGCATCATAAATCTGAAAAAGCAAAAGCAGTTCATCAGGATTTAAACATTCTTTAAGCAAACTAGATCCACACATAGACATTAAGCAACAAAGACCTAGCAATAAGAATGACACATCTGCCTTTGGACTTGGAACTTCCGGGTTGGGTGCAGCCCTCAAATGATGAGTGGAAGAGTTAGTAGTTAGTAGTTAGTACCTTGCCACTAATGCGGCACTGTTCTCGGCTGGTCGCTTTATGAAAACGCACTCGACTCATCTCTCCAGTGCTATAATTTCGAACCAAAACCTCTCCATAGTTGTCAATCCACAATTTCCCCACAACCACATTGTGGATACACAATGTTGCTCTGTTCCATGTGATGTGATCCCCAAATTTTGGAATCTTCAAATGAGCTACTCCATTACATAGCACCTGCAGATTCAACGGAGATGCCACCTAAACAAACACTCAAATTGATAATCCTAGGAGTAAGATCCAACTCAATCACATCATTTCTGTTGACCATAAAGAAAATCCTTGCTTGTGACTCTAACAGAATTCTCAGAAATTTCCCTAAAGGATTTTGAAGAGAGTGTTACCTCAATGCTTCTTCCCCAGAACTTGTTCTTAATCTCAATTTCACCATAACACTGGTAACTCCTGCAATTACTCTCTGTATGGAATGCAAAAATTGGAGGATGGTGGCTGACCTGCATAGACCAAGTTGATGAAAAGTTAGTCCCTCCATTTCTGTCCTTTCTTATATTGACATTCACAATTTAGCTAGACTTCTTTTCCCATGACCAACTTATGTCACTCATTGGTTATGTAATCAGCAAACAAGCATGATATGCAAAAACTTATATGTGAAGTTTCTCCAACCTGCTCAGCAAGAAACCAAGAACGGTCATCTTGAAACTCATAGGTCTCCCCCAGCAAAGGATTGAAGGGTTTTGCATCACGATGGATGCTCCCACAATAGCTTGCACAGGTAAAAGCAGTTGCATAGAGCAGACGCTCCAAAGAATTCTCTTTCTGAACTGCTTGCTCCAACAACTCCCTGTCTCAGAATAGCCCAAAGATGGTCACCTAGGTCCATGAGTGTAAGTGGGCAGAGAGTGTACATTTGTCAAGACCAAGTCTTGTTCCTGGGACTAACACTGCACAAACTATGCACCGAATGCCCAGCACCAAGCACTGTGGCATTGAATTTACTATTTTGCAGAAGTGGTCATTACTTCTTGGTCAATGGACTCTCAGATATTGATAAGTTAAGGTAGCATGAGTGAGTTCCAACCCATGCAATGTGTAATTGCAGGTCATATAGCTTTCCAATCACACTTGTTATGATGATCTCTATGAGATTGCCAATCAAACTCCACAATAATACTTTGGAGGTAAACATTGTGTCAGTTCTGGCCAAACCAAAACAAACCCAAAATAATCAGACTTGTTGTGATGGTCTGAAAACTTGTAAGTGTTACTCACAACGTATCAGACAATCACCTTCATCATGGCAGTGACTATCTGCCATTACTCCCTACTGCCTTCATATGCTCCTGACAATGGCTGTAGATAAGTGAATCTGAAAAATCTGGGCAAAACTTATGTATACTATTCTGTGCTAATCATGCATGAAGAGCAGGATGCTATATGGTCTACCCATGCTGGCCTTGTGTACAGATGTTTTTTAATCTCTTGTTAGGAAACTGTCAAACTCTTTTCAGAGAATCTTACCAGTTAAACTCAATATGAGGAAAAAGTGGCTATCAGCTGTCAGATATAGACCTGACTCACCTAAATTGAAGTTCTTCAGCACATTTTTGTAAAACAGAAAGAGGTTCGTTGATGGTAGCAGGCATAGTGATGTGGCTTAGATCTCTACCCACTGCATTCTTCAGGACTGTCCACACACTGAAACCCCAAGACAGGGGTCTAGGTGCTGGTAATCTGCAACCATTGACCACTACGATGAAAGATATCAAACAATCATAGAATAGGGACAACAGAAGAGAGACAAAACAAGGATTTCTCAACAACTTGCTTATCCATGAGCTCTGTGATTGGAAGTGACTCTCAAAATTCAACCAGGCCTGATTAGACTGGTAGACAACTTTACAGCTTCAGGTTGCTCTTACACCCCAAACCTTAACAAACATTTATAAAACCATTCATCCATAATAGTTAGTGGAAAACTTCCTTCACAGCATCACACATGTATTGCTTTCAAACCAGAAATTTTTCTTCTCTGATTACTGCATTTAAGTCAATACTATTTTGGACTTAGCTATCAAGGACAACTGTAAAACAGCGTCACCAGGCCCATTGAGAGCAACGTGCAAGACCTCTTGCTCACCAATTGAAATATGAAAATTAGGATTTATTGTCGATAGGAATGGAAGATGAACAGTAGAAAGGAAGCTGACCTTGTCCTGGGCTGGTCAAGTTCTTCTCCTTCAGCCTCTGACAGCATGTTGGTGTCACCAGTGTAGTCTCCTTCCTCAGGAGACTCAGGGATGCCATCAACCATCTCAGCTAAGCTTTCTTGCCTTTCCAGGGTTGTGACTCGTGCCAAATACTCATGCTGACTTAGCACCTCTAATGCTTCGAAGTATTCCTGCCAGAAAAGAAGCTCAAAGCAAGTTATTCACATAGTAGGACCATCACACTGTATTGGCAGCTGTCAAAATTCAGAAATACTTGAGATGAACACTCTGCTCCAACCTAGAACACTCAGGGAATGAGGAGGATATTGCAAGAAACACCTCTATATCTCTTCACCGAGTATTGCCCAAAGAGTTTTGATGATACCTCATTTGTAATTTCTGTGGGAACAATCAAGATTTCATCCTCAGTGTCATCATCTTCATCATCACCTTCCTCTCCATCTTCCCTGTCTGACATGTTCTTCTTGGCCCCACAGACACACTCTTTCTGCACTAAAACAAGAAACATATAAGATGCAGGTGACAAAAAGGAGCAGAACAGCCAACTTGACAATGGATTTGGTTGTTACTAAGTGATCTGATGACATGCAGACATTATTCTCTGCAGAACGATTCTCAAGAGAATCTACATCCTTCCTCTACTTTGATCTGACACAATATCAGACACAACCAAAATCCAGCAATCAGCACCTGTAAACGCTCCTGCAATTTCAAATAGGCTGCTCGATCCTCCTGCAATTGAGGCAGAGTTGCCAGTGACTCCTGTAGTGCTGCATTTTCAGCCTCCAGCTCAAGAACCCGGTGAATCTCTTCTCTCAATGCCTGCCCAACCAGAGAGCCAAAGTTTAGTACTGTTCACTTCAAACATCAGATTCCTGACATACATGTAAATGCAGATAATGCAATTGTGAACAAAATTGTCTGACCAGACAGACACTCACTAATCAGTCAGTGTACTAACTCCAGATGACAGCCTTCAGGAACAGGAAGAGTCAGCACTTCTTCTGGAATTTCTAAAGTTTAGCATCATAAGTGCAATCCTCAAGTTCTTGTGGCCATATCAATGAAAATGTCCCAAAAATCAGAAATATCATTTCCTTGAAACATTGTGATTCATATCACATCTACATGGAAGGATCTGTGCAGAAATTTAACCACAAAACCAAAAAATATCTGTAGAATGAGCTTACATCAGTGAATGCATCCTGCATTCGGTTCCAAGCCGCATGCAGAGGCCCTTTTGCCAGGAACCGACCTCTCCTGGTTGAGCCTTCCCCATCCAACTTTACTTTCCTTACCCCAAGATTTGCAGCTCCCACCAGTTCAGACATTGATCCATTTGATGATATTGCCTCCTGCTTTGAATGCATACACGGATCACCTTCTAAAGTCTTGATAGAGTTTCTCTCAAGTTCTTGACCAGAAGCCTGGGTGGTCACGCAGGAGAAGTCACTTCTCTCTCTTTTACTCTGTTTCAAAGGAGCATTGAACACATGAATTGGTTTCTTGGACCCCAATTCTGTGTCTGAAAGATGTCGTACACTTGTCTTTCGTCCAGGAAAGCATTGAGCACCTATGTGGCTCCTGTCATGATGAAACCCATCATCAGAACTGTCCAGTGACAGTGATAGGCTCCTGCACCGTTCTCTTTTGAGATTCACCTCACCCGTTAGCTGCACTGCCACCTTAGATTTCTGAGACCTGGAGAACATGGATACAACAAGGGGAGGTGGTTATCTCTGACTCCTCTGTAAGACAAAGGTAGAGTAAACCTTATTGAAGTCAAAAAATGTCCATTGTAACTATCCCAAATTCTTAGTGGGAGAACAGCATAATATTCTTCCTTTGAGATCCCTCTAGACATGAAAACCAACAGCCTTTGCTTCATGTCACAAATCCTGTTGAAAAGGAGGAAACATACTAACCTGATGTCACCTGAGCCTTTGCTGTTTTGGTAATCACCATCAGTTTTCCATTTGAAGAGAGAGCGTGACCCTGATCTTTGATGCCCACTGTTTTCTTGTAAGCTTGAGGGCAGGGATGAAAGCATGCCCCTTCCATGCAGATAAGGATCACCTGAACCTAAATCTGGTGATGAAAGCTTGTCATCACTTGGTGTCCTGGGGATTTCTGAGACATCCAGGTCAGACATTCCAGTTTCTGCAGGGAACACACCACTGGGTCTCCAAGTTGCCTCAGGCAAACTTGGCAAAATGGGCAACAACATAGCTTTAGGCACCTCAGGGTGATCTGCAAATCCCAGCACTCCTGTGATTGTTGACAAAGACTGTTGTAAGCCTTGCAACTGCAGAAGAAAATCTGCACATGCACAAGAGATACGATTTTTTGTAGCCTGTCATCTAAACATCAGTAGCAGACTGACACCATTTTTTGTTGATGCACTATAAGAGTACTGGGACATTTAATGGCCTGATATATCTCTCAGAACCTTCAGTTCAATGCCATAACAAGATCATTAACTCGCAAAATGCAATGTACTCCCTATCATATGCAAAGTGTGGAAACCAAAGTGAAACCTATCTCAAGAGAAAAGTGAACCTGATACGAGACCATCTTAGTTGCAGCCTAAAGCATCAACTAGATCTTTCTACACTGCAGAAGCCGAGGCATGGAACTTCCAAGATCACAGAAGTGGTGACTAGGTAATACCATGCCGAGCAGGCTCCACATCCTGAAGGCGTTCTGCTATCCTTCTGTTGAGCTTCTTATCTTGCTCCAGCCAGTCCCCTCTAGCATGCTGCATTAACAGGTGCCAATATTCAGCTGTTGAATCACATTCAAGTGGCCAAAAGATAAAATCAAGCTTGTTTGTTCCTTTTGTAGTCACACTCCCTCTTGTAAAGCTTTCTGGTCCAGCTCTGGGCAGTAAAGAACAAGTCTATACACAGCTAGTCATCACATGATCAAACCATGACTGCTGTTGGTACCAGAAAAGCACAGATAAGGAGAACAATCTCCAAACTTTATAGCGATGCATAGAAGAGAGTTCTCACAAATACAGCCACAAGACATTTGCTGCTGTAAGGACAGACTCTGGTTCAAATGATCACATCAGGCTGCTTAGCTGTCTAACCTCTGAACCTGCAAATTTCAACATGGATCAACCAACAAAAACATAATGCTGGAGGCTGCACCACAGTGTCTAATTGACATGACAAAGGTCACTAGTGCTCATGTTACCGAGGGCACAGATTCTTGAGGCAGTAAAGGGCACCCAGGGACAGCACCCACTCCTGCCTTTTGAACAGACATGTTGTATGTGCGCAAAGATTCATGTATGGTATCCAACCATGGCTGCATCCCATGGACCCATAAGTCTGCCCACCATCAATTCAGCTGAAATGTCTTGAGGGTCAGAACAAATCAATCCTCACACCACAGAAATGTACACTTCACACTTCCTCATTGTGTAGAATGAGTGACAAACATGTCACAAACTACTCCCTGTAAGACATTTTAATTGTCTCCAAGAGAAAACACACCAAACTACAAGCAGACAACTAGCTGTCTGCCATCATTTAAGATTCCTGAAGTATGGAAGGAAATTTGAGCTGAAGTTATGAAATAGTACACATCTGCAGCAGATTGTTGTCTTCTTGAGCAACTCCATGATTTCAATGGTGTTATTTAGACAAGAGAACCTCAGAACAGGGGGTGTTTTATAATCCCCATTACCAACTATACACTCATCTTTCACTCAAGTCTGATACTTCGGCATCCACTTCATAACAAATGAAACAAGTACCTGTCTATAGTCACGGTTAATGGTTCGTAGATAGTAAACTATGGAGCCCTTGACAATCTTAAGTTGCCGCTCCTTGCTTGGTGCAGGCACAATTGTTGCTCCCTGTTCATGCAGATGTCATTCAGTTGAGAATCAAGGACCCACACAGACACCACCAACTTAATTGAGAAGAGAAGGAGAAGGATGCTCACCACAAGGCTGATGCATCCAGGCTGACCAATCTGGTCTGAGCTTTTGTAGTGAAGAAGAAGGCCTGGAGGATGAGCCACAAACCAGCGACGACGCCAGCGTTTGAATCTCCCAGCCCAAACAAGGACCCAACCTGCTGGAGGCTGCCCACTCATATGTACATTGTTGCTACTAGAGCGTTTATGCCATCTCCGGGGATCGTAAATCCGCCTGTTCCCCACCATATTGACTGCATTTCTAACTATTGCCAGCAGATAACATACTGTCTGATGATACAAGGTATAGTTGTCTAACAGCTTCTGCTACATTTTCACTGATGACAAGCTTTTAATCAAATGGGGGCTGAAAGCTTATAACAAGAGAGTGAAGGAAGTAAGCTTTTTGACCTTAAAATGCTGCAGCATCAAAAAAATTTGCAAGATCTGGTTTATCTGACCACACTACCAGGCAATCCAAAAAAATCAATGTGAACTACAATTGTACTATCTTCCTGAGCTCAAAGTTAAAGCACTACTGACCTGTTAGATTGAGCAATGTCCTTTGACTTTAAGGATGAGCGCCGCCGGCGTCTCCTTGGCTGCAGGGTCATCATCTCCATCTGCTCTAAGGCAGGTTGAACTCTGAGAAGGCAGGGAGAGGGTTTCTCTCTTCAAACCTGGCAATGTCTCTTCACATGACCATTCGATGAATTGATGTTTTATGCACCAATTGAGGTCCAGCAACAAATTTGTCAAATGTATGACATGTTCATGGACATGGTCTCTGCAAACCCAAAGTAATGGAATTCTCAAGGCAGCTGTCAAAGCAGAGTTGACAGCTGCTGTGACTAAGATCTGGTTAGGAGTGTCTCAACTACAAGAGAATCCCTTTATGTTACTGTGTTATGCATGCAATCCACTTGTTCAAAAGGAAAATCGGCTTGAAAATGTTCTACTTCCAAGCATCAATCACACTTGTCCTGCATCAAACTGCCGCCAAGAAAGCTGCAATGACCACAACGAGTCATTGCAGTGCTACAATTCTGTTATCTTCGCAGAATTTTCAGCTTGCTTGCATGGGTCCGATGCCATTAGTTCCTTGGTAGCCTGGAAGAAAGGCCTCCAGTCTCCTCATCATCCCCTATCCCTCAGAGATTAATGTTATATGTCCTTGCATGTTCTTCTCTAATTTCTGCTGTAATGTCGTCTCTTACAGACTGCAAAGTTTCCGACTTTGGTCTTCTTCACAGATCCGATTCTTCGACCTCTAGCTCATGCCCTCTTTCCCCTCCCCTATCCTTCCAAAGGTCCTAACCGTGACTCCTCTTCCATTTCGCTAACAAACAACTTTCTCCTCTTTCGAAACCAAAAATCTCCCTGCAACAATCCACAGTTTCCTTCAGCTCCGATCTGATTGTGCTCCTGTGGATGATCCCCTTACTCGTCATCCCTGTGCTCCAAATTGCCGACCGCAAGCATTGGAGCTTGCAATGAGGATCACGATCTATCTATCTCTTCCCCTTACCGCATGGCCTTGATCCCTTTCCTATGCGCTTCAGATCCCAATTACAAACTCCTAAGATTGAAAGGCATGCTACAAAGGAGACAAAACAAAATTCTCTTCTTTCGTAGGAAGAAACCAGACACTCCACTGCCTAATCTCCAGGCCAAAACCAAACCTTTCTCCGTCTGCAACCGCCGATGCTGGCGAAAAAACCACCGACAATTGTCGAGACTAACCGCACGATATTTTCAATTGTCGATCTCCTCGACCACCTTGATTACATCTCTTTTGCAAACATGTAATTTCAGACCATTGCAGCAGCTACTTGCTCGATTCTCGATCTTGTGTCTACAAAATCTGCCGCGCAACGTCTTCGGACACGACCGCTTTCAGCGAAGCTTTCACGCGCGTCTTGGCTATTGGCCATGGAGGAGAAAGAGGAGGAAACGGGTGGTAGATCTTTTACTCATCTGAAATTCTTTTCTTGTTCGTAGTGTTCTTTTTCGTAAGCCCGGAAGACGTTGTGTCTTTTCCTGGCACCACAGTCAAAGGCCGCGTGCGAATCGAGGTCCTGAAATTAAGACCCCACATTCAGGATCTGAATTTTCCTCCTCCTCCTCCTCCTCCTCCTCCTCCTCCTCACCTCGTTTTGGTACCTCATCTTGGGACTTCAATCCATAGCTTCCAAAACGTCCAAGCGCGAGCTTTGCACATACATGCCTTCTTCACGCGCTTGAGAAATCCTCTTCACGCTTCTGCCATTTGCCATCAACATGTTCACGCAGATCGTAGATCTATAGCAGATCTGTTCGTAAACAAGTGAAACGAAGACTCGAAGGAGGGAATCAGATGCGCGCGGGAAAAGAATTCGACTTTTATGATTATTGCGCATGAATATCAAACTCTTCAGAGTTGGCATGATCTGCATGGTCCTTTGGTACAACTACTAGTCCCATTACCGTGCTCGATTATTTTGCTGCTCTCAAGTTTTTGTAATTTGTTTTGTTTTGTTCTGCTCTCAAATACTTTTGCACACTTGAACAGACTGATGACTAGCTTTGAGCGATGCTTTTCTTACACCAGTTTCTTTCTACTGCTTTCTGTACTGAAGATTAGTTTTGAACATCGCCTTTTTAACACCAGTTTCTTTCTACTGCTTTTTGGACTGAAGATTAGGTTTGAACTTTGAACATCGCCTGTCTTACACCAGTTTCCTTCTATTGCTTTCTGGACTGAAGATTAGTTTGGAACATCGCCTTTCTTACACCAGTTTCCTTCTGCTGCTTTCTTGAACCGCTCCAAAAAGAAAATCAAATTCATAAGTTCGTTGATTGCATATAACCTTCGTTTCTTCATCTTGTTATCCACGCCTTCAACCACGCTTCATTAGCGCACTCATGGCATCAATCAACATACGAAGCCAATCATCGAGTTCTCAGAGATATCAAGGGAGGCGAGGTGCAGTCAATGAGGACCAATGGATATTCAAGTTTTTATGAAATTTCTTTATTATTTATCAATCACAAGGTACTTTTACCAACCTGCATAGTCCTAATGCCCAAAATGTTTTGTTTGTCCTTTTGTGCACTTTCATTCACAAGCTTTCACATGTTTCGAGTTCCGACGCATCAGTGGGGGCTTTATTTTTGTACGAGAAAACGTGCCCGCAGCAGGCCCCATAATAAGTCTTATGGAATAACAAAATGGCCAATACCCCTGACCATAGGAATATTTTGAAAAAGTCTGGGCTACCCTGCCCTACCCAGAGTTGATGCTAAAAAGAACGTTCTATGACCTTAGGTTGCCTTCAGGTTCTCCATATGTCCAGATCCACTGCAAGTCACAAGGTCCAGTTTGTCCATGAATACTTGGTACTGGGTCATCATCTAATATATATCTCCTATTTATGCTTTTTAAAATACGTATATCATATTTCTTCTTCCATCCCATGATCTTATTTCCATCTTTGTTTTGAGGGTTGTCTAGCTGAGACCCTCGTGTTCCAGCCAAATCTAAAGAGGCTCAACTTACAAAAATAGCAAAAGGGCTATTATCACTAGACATAACTCATGGTATGAAATATTCTCATATATATAAGGGTGAGAAAACCCTCGGTTATGGGAATATTATTAGATTCAAGGTTAAGAAGCTTGGGCTCTCGAGGAATATTTTTCATAACCAAGTTTAAGAAGCTCAAATTTCTAGGGAATACTTTTCATGTTCAAGGTCTTAATTATGAAAAGTATTACCCTTAAAAGTCTAGACTTCTTTTCTTATCATGAAAATATCTTTTTGAAAGTTTGGGCTTTAACATAGGAATATTTTTTAAATCCTTAATCTTTAAAGACCTTGGCCATGGGAATATTCACATGGTAAAGTCCACACAACTCAAGCTTTTGAGAATTTATTTTTTTTAAGTGTGGGTTATCTTATCCATGGTAATGAAATATTCATATTATGAGTTCCAAAGACCAACTAAGAAGGAATGACAACTAAGATGATTGAGTTATTTACAACTTGAACTCTTAGTTTCTTTTGTGGAATAGATTTTAAATTCTTGAACCATTGGATTTTGTCCATCATGTGATGGGAGGTTTTTAAATCAGCATGCAAGACTTTGGTTTGATTTTGCTTATGCAATGCACACCATACCATCACATTGCTCTTATGATATATAGTCATCATTAACTACTTCAAATGCCACAAAAATGTTTACATACTTAATTTTCAATAGTTTTTTTTTTCATCCTTTTCAACAAATTAATGTTTTTCAAACATCAATACTTTTGTCATAAATGCATTTGGTGTGTCTCCTTTCGAACTAATGTTTCCACAACATTCACCTTTGTTTTAAATTCCTAAACATTTCTAGTTGAACATTTTTTTTGTCAATGACCTTGCTTGTCACATGAATGGCAATTTGTTCTTGATTTAACTTTCATTTTCCTTGCTTCACATTATATAGCTTTTGGTCTCTTTATACTTTTCTATGTTGCGATCCTTTGCAAAAAATGCAGAATCAATTTCTTTCTTAACATTAGTTTTTGAATATTTTTAACATTGTTCTTTTTTTCAATAACATAACATGGAAAACATTTTTAAAACTAATCTAATAAAGAAACATTATCGCATGTTAAATGGACTTAAAACCCAATGAATCATAATAAGAAACAACCTTAACTCTAATTATATATGTGTAAAAGATAACAAAAAAATGATTAATTTATTATAAGAAAAAAAAACACAAATATAAAAAACTAAAGACCAAAAAGACAAAGAAATCATTTGGCCAGTAAATTTGAATCAACAAATGAAAATCTGAATAACTAAATGTCCAAGTAATATTTAACATTAACTTGATATATTTTATATGTAATTTAGTAAGAAAATTACATATCATTAAATATTAAGTAAACATGTTTAACCAATAAATGTTACTAGATAAACTTAAATGTATTTGTTTGGTTATTTGTTATATTCACATGATGTTGATTTGAAGACTTTTTGGCTTATTAACCATTCATTATTACTTTCACAAGGTCTTTTGACTATGATTTCATTTTCCCATGATTTCAAGTGCATCAATGCGCACATAATCATTAAAAAAAATCAAATTTTTGATTGGGTTTATTACATTTTAATTACAAATGATAATTTGCAACTAAAATCCCATAATGGTTTTAAACAAGTCACAATCAATTATCAATTGTAAACAACACAATGTCGTGATGATGTTATCAAATTATGGACAAGCTTAAATATGCATGTATATTATTTCATCCACTACACAACATGTGTTCAAATTCATTTTGGATATCATAAATTTTGAATAAAATTAAACAAATTTACCAGGGTGACCTTTTACTAAATATGTATTAGTTTTTATGAAAATGAATTTTCTAATAATTAATTGATTTCACCAATTATTAATCAAATTCATTAATACTTAAATTGTTAAAAATAAATTTCATAATAATTAAATCATCAATAATATATTCAATGATTATTAAATAAGAACCTAAATTAAACACTTAAAAAACCTTTAATAAACAACCTAGCTTAAACTAAAAACATAAGCCATTTAAACACCTTGCCCACCAACTGTGAGCCATACTCACACAACCATGTGTGGTAGTCTCAATTTTTAAAACTTACATCAAGATTATTTGAATGGGGTAAAGTTATTAAGGGCTTTCATCAACTTCATAGGGAATGATGAATGCGTTGGGTTGTTTTCTTTTATGAAATGCATTATTGGTGAATAAGGTGTTGGGTTAGTTCATTTCTTCAACAAAAAGCTAGTAACCATAGTTTTAGAAATTTTGTTGTGTAATTAAGGGTGGGAAATCTCTAGAGGGTAGGGGGTACAAGTAAACACCATAATTCACAGTGTTCAGCACAACATAGGTCTTGTTTTAATATTTAGTGAATAGCAAAAACGTTAGAAATTCTTGAAGTAGTTGAAGGGATGTTAATGAAAGGTCCAATAAAGATAAAACAATCTTCAAACCGTATGAACACAAAGTTAATTTCAAACAACTTAACGATTAATTAAATAGTGTGATAATGTGCCAATTGCAACAAGATTTTCATAACGACTAAAACATTTATTTAGAATAGGGATAAGTTTAGCAAGGAACTACGAGTACATGTAAAATCATGGGCCATGCCATAATATTAGTTCATAACTGTAGGAAATCTAGAATGCGTTGAATGGTGCGAACTAGGTAATTTACTTTGCTATTAGGAGATAGTCAACAAATTGGATCGCGCAACCGATAATAATGTCTAACGCCGATAACTAAAGACCATGCGAAGATAAAAGTATTTTCAATTTTGTAACAACCTTCACAAATGATCTCAGATTCGTCACCACAAGTGAAATTAACTTGCAACAAGATCACTAAAGTGCGAAAGTTCGGAGAAATACGATAGTACCAAGTTCGAAGGGGTTCAACTTGAAGACGAGCACGCAGCTCTCAAGGTTCAGGTTCTTCATCATGAAGATGTTGCGTTAGGGTCAAATCTAGAGATGATTCTGAAGGTGGTTTTTCATATGCTTGTACGGCTTAGGGTCCATAAGATATGACCATGCGCGACGCCATAATTTCAAGGAGAGAAAAAATGTTGCAACCCCACTTTGGGGCCAAGTGTGAGAATGCAACACACACTCTCAAAAGTGAAAAAATGGAGTCCTCCGGTCTCTCGAAAATTTAGAAGACGATTTGAGGGGTCAAATCTCATTATGTCAATGAAAAGGTCTTAAACTGTAGATGCCTAAAATGGCCTCCTATGGGCCATTTGGACATCTTCAGCCCAACTTATGGGCAAAAGAAGGGTCGGGAGTCAAATTACCAGTTTGACTCCCGACCACTAAAAGTTGGGAATCGACCTCTTTCCGACGTCGCCTCAAGGAGTGTGACACTGCGTCGAAAAGCTCTCGACAAGAGCTACAACTTTGGTTTAGACCTCGTCCCAATCCGAGTTTAGAGAGAGGAGCTATGAGCGTCCAAAGTCCCGGGACTCCAACCCGGGATAGATTCGGGACTCCAACTTGGGAGTCCTAGGAAAAATAGCCATTTGGATGTAGCCTCGGCGGAGAGTTGCAGAGTATACTATATGGGGGAAGGTGGTGGCTTCCCTCGAATCTGGGCCGTGATGAGTCCTGTGTGTCAAAGTGCCCGTGACTTGTCTTAGCATTTCGGGGTCATTTTTTAATTCCTTTCCCATCAACTTTGATCATGCATATCAAGAAATTCTTTGTACGCATCGTGTGATCATCATGAACATAATTTCTTATTCTCTCTCTTCAAGCTCTCCCACGTATGAATGTTAACTAACCCTCTTGTGGTTGATTTTGGATGCATATTTGAGCTTGATAATCTAATCCCTTCTCCTAATCTAATCCCGGGACTTCTAGCACACCCCTCTACCCCCTTTTAGTGCTGGAAGTCGGGAGTGACCCTCAAGTCTCAACTTTCCGCAACTCTACATAGTTGGACTCTCAAGTGGGTTCAATAAGGGACTTGTGAATGCGTAAAAAAAGGTCAGATTTATAATCAAAATCAAATTGATAATGAAGGTGTGGAGGACTTATTACATTGAAATGCATAGTCGTAATTTATAGATTGAGGAAAAGGAAAGAAAAGCATGAGTAACGGCTTAGAACCATGGTAAAGTAAAACCATAAGGTCAAAAGAAAAAATTGAAGGTTTAAATAAAGTTTGTTGGCGGGAAATGGAAAGAGCTAAAAATGTGGTTTCCTTCACCTTCCATTGGCCACTTAGCATGGAACCTTCCATTGATCACCAAGCATGGAACCTTCCATTGATCACCAAGCATGGAACCTTCCATTGGTTACCAAACATAGAACCTTCCATTGGCCACTAAGCTTTGGATTTACCTCCACCTCCCTTCTCTATCTCTTTAAAAAGCGAACTCAGATCATTGAGAATTTTCTCTTTCCCCAAACATAATTTTTAACTCAATCTTCAATATTTGTTCCCACAAGCTTATTGAGGAGGAAAATAATGATTAGCCTTAAGAGATAGGAAAAAGAAGGAAGTAGAATGAAAATTTTGTAACAATTTTGGAGGATTGGAAGTGAGTAGTGATAGTATTGGGAAGTTGGAACTTTAGAAAATATCTTACAAACCCTTTTGGGTTTGGTAGTATAACTCCTTACCGATTTAGCTATAGATCTTGAGATTTGGTAGGATGGTGTGCCTTGTAGTTAGCTTCGTAATAAGCTAAGGCAAGTCAGATTTGAATAACCTATGTGTTAAAAACAATATTTCAAGTGACTTGTGGTCTGCAGCCAAGTTGAATTATCACCTTTGTAAAACCCTTTCGAGTTTCGTAGCATAACTTATTGCTGGTTTAACTACAGAGCTTAGGATTTGGTAGCAAAATACGTTTTATAGCTAGCTTTCTAATGAATTACGACAAACCACATTTGAGTAACCTATGCATTATAAACAAAATTTCAAATGATTAGTGGTTTGTAACTATGTTAGACATGGTGTTGAATATTTAAACATTGGTTTAAATGAATGAAATTTGACATAAAATCATAGAATGTGGAGTGTGTGAACTTGAAAAATATATCTATTAATTCTGATCGCAAATGATGCATAGGAAGCAAGCTACTTAACTTCAACTACAAACGCAAATTAGCATCTTGAAATACACTTGTATTTTTCCTTCACCAGTAGCATTTGTGCTTTCAAGCATAATCACCTTGTAAAACTAGAAATAAAAGGACGAAAAGTCGCCTCACACCAACTTAAGGTGCAAGTGTGAAAATTTGAACTTTTCACCTTCATATTTAAATAACAAGTTTTTAATCATTTAATCATTATTTCAATGAATGAAATTTTTTGTCATCGCATTTTTTTATGCACATTTTGTTAACCTTAAGATTATTAATAATTCTTGTTTAATCTACCATAGGTTATTCTAAATTATTATATAATAAGCCACTATTGTATATTATCCATTATTTTACCATAAATTATTTTAAACAAATATTGACAATTATTGATTACTCTATAATAGATTATTTTCGATTATTCTATCATAGGCCATTGTTAGGTATTATACATTATTTTATCATTGTTTTTTTACTAATTTTTAACAATTCTACCATAACGTATTATAGGTTATTCCATTGTATATCATTGTTGGTTATTTTAAATTATTATTAATTATTTTAAACTATATTACGACAAATTATTACTACTTATTATACTGTAATTTATCGTTCGTTATTGTAAGCCATATTACCATAGGTTATTTTTTGTTATTTAAAACTATCTAGTTTAAATTATTTTACCATTAGTTATAATTAATTATTATATTATAATTTATTATTGTTTATTTTGAATTATTTTATCCCAAAACTATTATTGATTATTCTAAGTTATTTTGCCACTATCCAATCTTGCCTATTTTTTCATAGCTTATTATTGAATATTTCATCATAAGTTAGATTTAATTATTTTAACATAAATTATTATTGGTTATTATATTCAAGGTTATTATTGAGTTTTTTTACCTTAAATGTTGTTTTGTATTTAATATTGGATATTGTTTTTTATTTAAGGTTACTACTATAGGTTTTTTTTTTTTTAAATTTAAAACTATTGTTAAAATTTATATGTCATTTACTATAGATTATTGTTGGTTATTATATCACAAACTAATATTAGTTATTTTAGGTTATTTAACAGATATTATTTTTGGATATTCTAAGTTATTTTAAATTATTTATCATAAGTTAATTTTGACTTTTATTAATTGTTATATCATAGGCTATTATTGATGATTTTGTTATAGGTTATTAATTATAATTATTTTATTGTAGGTTATTTTTAATTATTTTAATTATTTAATTTTTCTAATAAATTATTTTTGGTTGTTGTTTACCATATAAAATTATTTGACATTCTGTTATTATTAGTTTTTTTATTGTAAGATATTGTTCATTATTTTATGCCTTCTTTTTTACTATTTTGGGTTATTTTATTAGGGTTATTATTTATTAATTTAGGTTATTCTACCTATGTTATTCCAACTTAAGCTATTATATGCAATTTTTTAATATTTTATTTTACTTTAGGTCATTATATTTTATTTCAAATTATTTTAAGTTATTATATTGTAAAAAAATAAAAACATAAGGTGGAGCTTAAGGTTAATTAAATAATTTAAGTTTAAATACTTTAATGTAAAGAGCGTTACAATAAATTAAAATTCCTTAAAATAAAATAATCATAATAATTTAAGGTATAACTATAGGTGTAATAATTTATAATAATTTAATGTATAAATTAAAATAACTAGGGTAACCTTAAATAACATAAGGTGTAATTAAAAATTGTCTAAAGTATTTAAAACAATAACATATAAATAAAAGTATTTACCATAATAAATTATAATAATGAATTATGTCAATTAGTAATTAAACATGATGTTTACATATAACCCTACAATGAAATAACTTGAACAAGGGTGAAATCAATAAAATGTAATAAACTTGTTTCACTTTTAAGGTCCCATAATGATTTAGGCTACTAATTTACATTTTTATACTAATGACCGTATATTTACCATAGTCATACAAACATTTGTGACTAATCATGCAACTATTTTAATGACAATAAAAATCACATCACGTGTTGCTCAATGTGACAAATGGCAATATTAAATTCATTAATAAAAAACTCTTTTTTTTTCAAATATGTTTTTAACTACATTTCAATAACAAAATATAGTTAAAAGAATCAACTATAATTGTAAAATATGTTTTGTAATTTATATATATATAATCATAATTTAATTTTAAACACTATAATTGCAATTTTTTTTTCAAATTTGTTACACTTTATATATATGTTACATGCTACATGGAACCAATTTATTTTTGGGTTCACAATTTTTATAAAAAAATTCCTCAAAGAACCATTAATAAATAAATAATAAATTATTAAATAAGTCAATTATTGTTTCCTTAATCGGGCTTATTCATAGTTTAAGTTCATAAAACAATGAAAACATAATCATGTAGTTCAAAAATGGCCTTTGAAAGTTCATAATCTAACAATAACTAAAATTCTTACAATTATAATAATTATCAAATTATAAATCGTATGGTTGTCCCTTTTGTTTTTGGTCAAAAATAGTAATATCACATTATAAATATCCATATACATGTGATTGGTAAAAAATCTATGTAAAAGCTTAAACATTTTAATATGAATCGAGAAAACAATGGTAAAAAAAAAACCAAAAATCATGATAATTGAAATTTTGACAAGTGATTTTTTTATATTGGGAAATGCATCTTATTCTAAAAAAATCATTTGATGGTGATTTATTTGTTAATTTTAATTTTGACAATACAATAACATACATTTTGAGTTCCTAATTTTTTTTGGTGTGACAAACATAGTGTCATCATTCCAAAACTACATTATGAATCCATTATTTTTAAAAATTTCATCCATAATTTTTAATATAATTTTAAATAAATTTTATTGCAACTTGAATAATTAAAAATTTAACAATGTTAATATTGAATATGATTTTATATTTAAAATTCATTTATAACGTAAAATAATAATAATTGTGACATTTCAAAATGTCCATGTAACAATGTTTTCCCCCAAATGAAGTATAAATTGGGGGGTTTAAAATTATAATGTTTAATTTTTTAATTAATCATTTCTAGCACATAGGTAAACTATCTAACCATATCACAACTTAACACTTACAATATTCCCAATTCACATAATCCCCAAATATGAAACCTTACATTCTTTTAAAATAAAATCACTTACACGTTTAAAGTTTAATCTTTATGTGAGAACTACATCCCAAAAAGGTGTTTATCACATGCACCTAAAGATTATCCTTTGTGTGGATCACTCATCAAAAATCGTAGGGTTTTCATATATGGTATCAACAATAATTTTCACATTATGTTTATTTCTTTAAGGTTTTTTTTTTCTCATGTATGGTATTTTTACGAATTTTAATAACAATTAAAAAATCAAACTATTAATTACAAATTATGAACATAAACCTTTAATCATTACATTTTATATACTTGAAGGAACGGAGTGAATGATTGATTAATTTATTCTTCATTTATCATCCTTTTATGTCAAGTCAATCATCACATGTCACTTATAGTTTTTTATCCTTCTATGGATAACTTTTACATTATTTGAAGTTTAAAATTTGGTTAAGTCGACATATTTGATTTCCCATTATTACTAATTCCAAATAATTATTTAAATTATTCATAATTCAAACCTTATTCCCCTAATCAAAATATTCTCATTATAGGGCCATGAGGCTCATTATTTTATTCCCCATGTTTATCCATATTGCTATTCCAAGTCATAATACTATTATTTGCAATTATAAGTCTTAATAATTATTTTATTGTTACAAATTGTCTAATAAAAAAAAGGATTACAAATGAGTAAATTTCAGTTTTTTATAACATAAATTGCATTATAATCATAGTGGATTTTTGTGTGCCTATAATTAAAATGATGTCGTGTTAAATTTTTTAAACAATTTAACAATGGATTGGATGTAATTTAAATATCTTTTTGAGTCCTTTGAATAATTAAAATCCTTTTTTAAATGCATTTTTTCAAATAATCATTAAAAATCATTAAGTAATGCAATTGATTTATTAAAAAATTATGAATAAACAATACTTACATTTATGTTTAATGATGTCCATTGGATGAATTTGATTAAATTGTAACCATACAATTTTTTGGAGATTGCAAAATTCAATCCAAATGGCTATAAGAAAAAAGATTTTTTGGGGCCATTTGGTTGGTTTTTTATATTCATTGAGCTTAAAATTTGTAGCCCCAAATGTAAGTTACATGCATAAGACTTTATCATGCAAATTTTTTTTTGAATTTTTTATATAAGCATTATATGGTGTTCTATTTTTGAATCAAAATGTTGATACACAAATACATACACATGTAAAATCACCACCATTGTATGAGTTATCTTATTTTGATTTATTAAAAAAATTTAATTAAAATTTGTTTCATTTAAAATAGATAATGGAAAATAAAATCCTAATGTTATATGCCTAAAAAGTAATACCCCAATTGCGAATGTAACTATTATGGTTTTAGGACATTGAAATTTTTTAATTATTTATAAGAAAAAACATGGTATTAAATTTAAAACCAAGTTGGAATTGTTTTGATCAACACATGATGCATCAAGGTTGAGATTTAAACTATGTGTTTTTTTTTTCAAGTTTTAAAAATGTTGAATGAAGATTAATGTCACACATTTTGCAATATAAATATAAGCTTATTTTGTTGTATTTGATACTAGTTTTAAAAGCTTTTGTTGTGACATTTAAAAATAATTTCATTAGATTAAATATATCCATAAAATGTTTCAAACTTGGTATGAAAATTATTTATTTTAGTCAAATTGGTATGAGTTAACAAACATAGTATGAATGTTTTCCCAAGGAAAATAATATGGCATGAAATTTAAATTTGCCCCAAAATGGGTTTTAAAAAATAATTCACCCCATGTTTTTCCTTCAAGTTGTTTCCTATTCACACACATAACAATGTCAATGTTTGAAATAGTTTAATAAATAAGTTTGTTTTTTCTTACAATTTTTAGGTTAAACAAGATTTTGTGATCTATGTTTTCTTAAAGGTTGGTTAAGAGTGACAAATTATTATGTTTCTTAAAAATCTTTGTGAAGAGTAGCATCAAAGACAAAATTAAACATCTTTGTGTTTTGGTTTTTGTGGAACTTAAAAGAGAAATTGTGACAAAATGAAAGTTATTTATACATTTTGATTTTTGTGGAACTTAAAAGAGAAATTGTGACAAAATGAAAGTTATTTATACATTTTGATTTTTGTGGAACTTAAATGCAAGAAATTGTAGAAAAATGAACGTTTTTTGTGTGCATTTTGGTGAGGAATTATGGTAAAGAGAAAATGATTTTGTGTTTTGTCAAATTTTTTTTTTTGTAGAACTTAATGTAGTGACAACAAAAAAAACATTCTTTGTGTTTTGTCAAAATTAGATTTTGTAAATATTGTTAATTGATACTTAGTTCAATGCAATAATACTTAATTTTGCTTATTTTTCAAATACATTCAAATTAGGGATGAACCAAGGATTGATGGGTCAAATTAAAACCTAATGACAAAGTGATTTTATGGATATTTATATTATACAACTTATGTATTAGCTTGACTCAAAGTTGAAAAATGTTCCATGTGATATTATATTATGTCCATTGATACTTATTGTTGTACACAATTACCATTCAAATAACATCAAAATTTACACAACAGTGCAACACATAAATCATAGATTATTATTTATGAAGGGTGATATTATTTGTTTGATTGTTATGAACAACAATAGGAATATGCATTGGTATGATATCACACAACAACCAACCAACATTAATCCCTACTAAATAATTATTGGTATGAGGTTGGTATTGCTTTTGGTCATCTTAGTTTGGTTGGATTTTTATATCACAACTAACAATAATGCTTATCAAAGTTTTAGCCTAGTACTTATGCAACAATAATGTTTGTTTTTCATTAAATTTTTTATTGCATGTTAATGTTATGTTAGATCCTAAATTCAAATATAATGTCTAATGCAATTTAATAGGTAGGATGCATGCAAATTGTTAGTTATTTTAAATTACATGATGAACATTGAAAACTTCTTGTTGTTTATATTAATGCAATTCTACAATGTATTCAAATTTTCAAAGACAATTTGACTTGTTCCATGACCATGTAAAATGTTTGATGGATATAAAAAATTGTGATATGAAAAGTTGTTGGCTTTCCTAGCTTTATGTTGATGGAAAGTTCACGAGTTTTTAGCATAATGCCAAATGAATCAAACTTTTCAAAAATAGGTTTCATAGTTCAACAAAATTTCAAATTTTAAGATCACAAAAACACACCTTTTGCATTGTTAACATGTTGATTGATTTGTACATTTTAAATTAACTATCTAAATAAAATGAAAAATCCTCAAACCATCCAAACTTTTGTTTTTGGCCACTAACAAATAATATGTTTGAGGTTGACATGGCTAATGAAGTTGTTCAAGATTTTGAAATTGACATGGAATAGTAAAACAATGAACTATTTTGAATCATGGTATGTATATGGACCCTTTGTTTGAATGATTCACGAACTCTATGTTTAATTTTTGTTGCCATTAAATAATATTAATAATGTTATACATATCACTTGTCAATCCAAATGAAAAACTAAGTAAAAAAAACAAGTTTCAACTCCAAGCAACAATTCAAAGATCCACTTCCACCTTCAACTATAGATATAAATATATATAGAAATTAATTTTGGAAAAAGAGCTATGGAACAAAACCACCCTACACATGTATGTAAATATAATCATATATAACATAAAAGCACCATGTGTATGCATATAGATATATATTACACACATATATGAAGAATCAAAGAGGTGAACATTCGTAAGGAGGTTTGCTCAAAAAGCTTTAAAAAAAAATTTTAAGCATAAAATTTTTTAAAAATAATTTAAGCATCATTGTATATTTTTGGCTACCTAATGAGAGCTAATACAAAAAAACTGGTGACTTCTTAAAATTATTTTTTGGGCAAAGTCTGGCAATCAAAATCCAGCAAAACACTTATTTTCACATTTTATTTCCTTGTTTCTTATACACATATATATAGAAACACACAACTGACCAACCATGCCACTTCAAGTTTCAAAATCCCCATTCCAAGAAGGAACCCCCAAAAGGTACACTATAGATTAGTAGTTATCCACCAGTGTTGTGTGTGTAAGTGTCAATAGCTGTACATATGGCGTGTAAATCCAGTGTAAGTGTAAATCATTTACACTTACGAGTCCAAAATTTTCACATTTACACTTATTCTGTTGCAGTGCATATAAATATTTTTACACTTAAACGAGGCCAGTGTAAATATTTGTCAAATACACTTACACCCCCGGTGTAAATGTTTTGGGCCGTGTAAGTGTAAATACTAAAATTATTTGTAATGTGACCCTGTCTTTGGGTCTCCTTTCACCCAAACCCTTCTTTCAGGGGTATCCATAAAGTAAGGAAACTTTTATTAAATCTGGGAATGAAATGCTGAAAATCAGCATTTAATGCACAAGGTTGAAGACTAATTATAGTAGCTTTACAAGTAGGAGCAGTGAAAATATATGCACCAACAGTGGAGGCGCTAAAAAAAAGAAAGGAAATACAAGGTGAAACTCAGTTCAGCACAAAAACTGAGGTCCCCACCAACCCTTAAATGCCAATGTTTTTTATTTAAAAAAATCTCACCCTATTTATGATCAAACTCAGGGTTCTAGTGTTGTTTTCCTCACTTTATAGATAATTTTATTATATATCTTTAATGATTAGACCTTTTGCGAAGCCATAGGAATTAGTTGTGGGTTTTTATATTTTGATGGTTTTTTTTTTTTTTTTTTTTTTTTTTTTTTTTTTTGCAATGGGCCATTTAGCTGGCTTATCTTGAAAAACATTATAAAATCTCCCCTCGTCAAGAAAAAATCACATTTTTTACATTGTTATATACTTACATTGTTTTCCATAGCCATGTAAAATCATATAAATATATATTATTTTACATTTATATTGTTTTATTGGACCACGTAAAATCATATAAATATATTTATTTTAACACTTACATGGAGTGTAAGTCCCAAACCATTTACACACACGACACTATTATCCACCTCACAAAGATGAAAAATATATAAAACAGCCTAAAACTCCCTCCCCTCCCTAGCACAACCCCACTAGAAGCCTCATAAATTATAATGGATAACCCCCAAAGTTGCAAAATATATATCTTGGCAGCTTGGACACATGTTTGTTAATTAATTAATTAAATTTGAAAACTTCATTTCGACAAATAGTATGTTCATGAAGTAAATTTGTTTTCCTTCATAATTTTTTTGCTATTTGCCAAAATCCTTTAAGATATTATAACTCTATAACTACTAAACTTAAGTATTTCAACACAAGCCAAAATATCATCTTTCAAACATCCTCATATAAAAAAATAGACCTATTACCTAAGGGGGCCTATAAAAGTCCCTTAAGCTAATATACTCTAGAATGAACCTAAACACAACAAGGGGGATGTGTCACACCGTGGCCTTGCCATTTTTTACATTAAAAAGTATCTTAAGAGAAAAAGAAGAATTATATGAAAAAACTCAAATATTTCACCATGCAAAAATATAATCTTCAAAAAAAAATCCTCTAAAAGAAACCAAAATCCTTCAAGATATTATTATAACTCTAGAATTACAAATCTCAAGTTTGAACACAAGCCAAAATATCATATTTCAAAAATCCTCATATAAAATTAGACTTATTATTACCTAGGGGCCTATAAAAATCCCTTAAGCTAATATACTCTAGAATTGAATCTAAACACAATAATAATATGCTTCCCTTGGAACGCAAGACCAAAAACAAAGAAAAAAACCCATTTCACAAAACCTCGTTTTGAAGCCCCCCTTGTTTTTTTTTGGGGGTGGGGGGGGGGGGGGGGGGGGGGGACTCTTTTCCGGGGGTTCTTTTTTTTCATACCGAGATTCTTCGGTAAACTGCGATCGGGCGATTGCGTTGGCGCTTGTTCGGGGAACGGGGTTTGCGGGGTTCGCGCTCGTCGTTGCGAGAGGGATGGCGGAGCGCGAAGATATGCCATTCCCATTCTGCGATTAGAGTATGGTTTGTTGGAGGAAGAAAGAAAGAAAGAAAGAAGAAGGGGGAGCGGATTTATGGCGGAGGGGAGTGGTGGGAAGGGGATGATGGTGTCCTCGCAATGTTGGTGGAATTTGCGAGTGTGTCTGTCTCTGGCATTTGCAGTTACCATTGCGATTACAGGCTTCTTGGGATTGCGTAAGCCTGTTACGAATGGCTGCACCATGACGTACATGTATCCCACTTACATTCCTGTTCCTGCTCCTCCGAATGCTACTAGTAATAGATATGCTTTGTATCTCTATTATGAGGGTTGGAAGAAGATCGACTACCAGCTTCATCTTGTCAAGCTGTCTGGAGTACCGGTTCTCTTCATTCCAGGGAATGGTGGCTCCTACAAGCAGGTTTGGAGTTTGAATTTTTTTTCTTTCTTTTACCTCTCGATCTCGTTTTGCGCACTAGGGGAGGACTCGTGCTCGGTTTTTTAGGTTTAGGGTTTCGCACTACCCAAAATCTGCTGCTGATCTTTAGCTGTTTTCAGTATATAAGATCATAAGAGTCTTTCTCTGTTTGTTGTTGGGAAAAAAAGGGCTTTTTGACCAGTAGATGTTCTCTGCGTTTCTCTTGCTTTCCTGTTGCAGATGAGGTCCATAGCAGCAGAGTCTGATCGGGCTTACAATGGGGGACCTCTTGAGGGCAGTTTTTATCAACAATCCTCCTTCACACCTCTTGAGGCAGGTCCTGAGGGGCTGGATCTTGCAGATGTGCTGGCAGGTGCTACAGTTGAAGGGCAATATGCCAACCATCTTGATTGGTTTGCAGTTGATTTAGAGGGCGAGCATTCCGCCATGGATGGTTGGATTCTTGAAGAACACTCGGAGTATGTAGTGCAAGCTGTCCACCGGGTACTCTCTGCATATGTGTTCTCTTTTCCATCTGATGAATGAGTGGAGAGTTTTTTTATTTTACATGATTCCAGCAACTTAGCAGGGACTGACATAGTCTTGTTCAAGATGCTTAGACTCTTGTTGTGACAGATTCTGGACAGGTACAGAAGCTCCTTGCACATGCGGTCACAACACAATGATGATAAAGGCGAAATTCTGCCTACAAGTGTCATTCTGGTGGGACATTCAATGGGGGGATTTATTGCAAGAGCTGCTGTTGTACATCCAAAGCTGAGGAAAGGTGCAGTGGAGACAGTTCTCACTCTTTCTAGCCCTCACCGGTAAGTTGGCTGCAGTTGAGGATAAAGTTGCTCCTCTCTGTGGTCAGGGTAGTGTGCTGAAAGTCATAGGGCTGATTGATCTGGCACATGGTGGATCAATTTCTTGTTTGCAGAGAGAAGAAGTGTTTGTAATAGTAGTTGCTTTTTAAGTTGGAACTTTGATTTAGTGACAATTGGGAAATTGGAATGGGGATCCCACCTACATGAGGATGATAATAGGGCAGACCTCCATTGTGTTGACTGGATTCTCACATGGTAATTTGCCTCTTTCTGCCAAATACTGAGCTTCATTTTGCAGTGCCTTGTCAGATAAGAGTTCCACAGGGTAGCAACATCCTTGGCTCTCCTTTAAGTGTAGATTAAATCCCATCAATAACCTTCTCAAATGTCAGGAGAAAGATTAACTGTGGGACACTCAAGACATTCCTTGCAGACTGTCACATCCCCATCAAGGTTTAATATGGTTGGTAGATTTTTGGGCAAATCCCTGACATACCTACTTCATGTATAACTAGCCCAAAGAAGCAGTAATTGCTCAAGTGCCTGGATAAATGATATCCATGGGAGCAATCCAACCCACCTGATCAGCTTGTAGGAAGGCTGCACACATTACAAAGGGCTATAACTACCTGCATTTAATTTGCACAATTTGATGCAATGTAAACTTCCACAGAATACATATTTGAGCTGTCAAAACTTAAGGTCTTTTACCTGTTTTTCATGTTGGGTTTTTGTAGGTCACCACCCATGGCAGTGCAGCCGTCATTTGGACGGTTTTTCTCACAAGTCAATGCTGCATGGGTGCATGGTTATGAAGCTGTTAAGGGTCTGGCATGGACAAAGCCTCCCCTTGCTAATGTAGTGGTGGTTTCTGTCACTGGAGGTGCTCATGATTACCAGGTTTGTGTAAGCTTTCATTTTGCTTGCTTCATATACTTCATTTGTCAAGTATGCTGGTTGTAAGGCCCTACCAACTCTGGACTTTCATTTGCAGGTTCGCTCAAGAATGGCCTCTCTGGAGGGAATTGTCCCTTCAACAAATGGGATGACAATTGGCTCGGCAGGCATGGTGAATGTATTTATGTCCATGGAGCATCAAGCCATTCTCTGGTGCAATGAATTTGTTGTTAAGGTATTAATCCAGTACATGACTGGATTGCATGTCCAACCAGTGGGAAAGCACATCTAGGTTATGAAATCCAGGTTCAGATTTGATAAGAATCGATCTGTATACAATGCACCTTTTGCATGGATCCTACTTATTTCAAGCATGGAAATTCTTGTAAGAATCTGGAGGGTTTCTATCAATTCTGATACAATATGTGGATACAGACAGCACATACCCTACTTCAGCTAATAGACAAGGACACTGGGCAACCTTATCCCAGCCCACACACCAGGCTTGGTGTCTTTGTATCCAACATGCGCAGTGCATTGCCACAGGCTTTTGATTTGCTGCCCAACTCTGGGAATTCACCTCTTTCACTCCCACTTCCTAGCAGTGATGGCATTAGCACTAGAGAAGGTGTGTATCTCTGCCTGGCTGTTCTCTGATACTACAGTTCTTTTGCCTTTATCTGTGATTCTACGAGAGTGTTGTGGTGATTTATATCAGCTCCAGTAGGAACAGTAAACTTCCGATTGTGTTCAATGTGCTAATTTCATGGTGAAAGAGCAGGAGCTGAAGGTCTTGATAATGTGGAACACAGTCTACTGACAAAAGCATCAATTACAAAAGGTGAGATTGCTGGATCTGAACATGATGAGATGCAAAAAATCACTCGTTTCACATGTCCACAAAGTGTATCATGGGAGGGGGAGAGAGCAGACAAAGACCTTCATATCAGCACACCTATCATGACAATTTTGGCTATGGATGGACGGCGGCGTTGGCTGGATATCAAAAAACTGGTGGGTATAGTGGTCCTTTCTCAATCTGTAACTGTGCTAATCTGGGATCTTGACATTTCATCTAATGCTAGTTTCTTCTTTACAGGCAGTCAAGGGGGAGTGGTTTGTGCTTGTGACCAACCTAGCACCATGTGTGGGATTGCGTATCCATTTGTGGACTGAGAAAGGCCAACAAGGTGACAAGGGGTTATCAGACCAAGTAATTGAAGTGACGACGATGATGGTTCAACTCCCATCAGGCCCTACCCCTCCACAGGTTCTTATCTCTTTCTTCTCAGATCTGTCCAAGGTGTTTCAAGCTCCACTACTAGGGGACATGTTGAACATGATCAATGTGAGTCTGGTTCAAGATAGTTTCTCAAGTTTCTGATCTCTTAGTTGCTGGGTTAATGTGATGGAGTTGCAGATTGAACCTGGAGGTCAAACAGAGCAAGCTTCACCCACAGGAGTGCTACGGTTGGGCCCCAAAGATCTAGCTGAATTCCGTTATTTGACAGTTTCTGTCACCACCCATCAGGTATAGCAGACCCCAGTTATTGTACCTTCAAGAATCCTTCTTGTCTTAAGGTGCAGGTTGCAAACTTTGAGGTTCCACAGAATATGGTAGATATGTTTTGGAAAGTGGAAGTAATGTTGAACCTTGTTGTTGGAACCATGTTTCTTTGATGTACCTGCTGGTTGGTCAGATCCAAGTAGGCACAATTGTATGCTCTCTTGTTTTCTGTGTCCCTCTTACCTTGCTGCAACAGGAATTCCCTTCTGGCGGTGTGTTAGAATGAGCTGTCCCATTCCTATAAATCTGCAGGGGAAATGTCATTTTTTGACAGTACATGGGAAAATTGACGGACTTGCCTTGTGGTGAATTTGTTGATTGGCATGTTGCAGCCTGTTTCTGGAATGCCCCCACCTTCTGCAGTCATGGCAGTGGGCCAGTTCTTTAACCCTGAAGAAGCTACACATTCTCTGTCAGCTTCCTGGCTCCTTTCATCATTGTACAAGCCGCAGGTTTCTGCTTCTCTGTGCTCCAGCCAATCTTGGCACTGAATCTGTATTTACAAGTCTATGCTTGCAAAATCTCTCTTCACTTTCGTTTCATTAGAAGTTGAAGCTAGGGGACCCTGCACTTCTAGCCATGTATTTATCAGCTGAAGTTTCTTTGGAAGTTGAATGACCTTTTTCCTTATCCTTGTTGGTTGAGCATGGCAGCATGTATGGTTATGGGAGTACCATCCAATGGTGTGGAATCTATCAGTTGCATTATCTTTAAGTTCTGTACCAGTGGTACTTGATGTGAAGACATCAACCTGTGGGATACCACAGACAGCACTAGCCAAGGAACATCCAGAGCCCGAAGATCTTCTCAGTGAGCCCTTCTGTCTCAAATGCACGAAAGCAATTCCAGATTGATATCAGTTATTTGTTTTCTCACTCTCATCATATGGTCAGCAGCACTGGAAATGATGCAGGCTTTGAGGTTAACCAGAGTGCACTTTGATGAGGTCATGTGCTCCTCCTGTGTCCTGTCCTGTTTTGGATTCATCCATCCCATTTATGTTGGATGTTGTTTTGGGACCAGAAATGTGCAAAGCAAGGTGCTTTCCTCCTGTGGCTCTCGTATGGGATCCACCATATGGTTTGGAAGTTTTGCCAAATCTTACAACTGCAACAGTTGTGGTTGATTCTTCCCAAGCCATTTGGGGTTCAAGCTATGGATCTGAACATACAACCATTGTGCTCTTGGTACACTTTGTCACAACACCCAGCTTAACATGTTGAGAGTACTATGAGAAGATAGTCATACAAGTGCAATTGCATTCACCGCAGACCCAAAAGAGGAGAGAACTGGGGAAGAAAATCTGGAGGGAGCAGGGGATCATCATAGATGTTGTAAAGAGTGATATTGTATCTTGGGATGCCTTTGAACAATCTGATGGAATGCTCTGGGTGCCATTTGCAGGCTGACCCACACTGTGCATATGATGTCACCTTCAAGGTGTCACTTTCAGCAGCTGCAAGCCGGTTTCTCCTTGTACACGGATTACAGGTTTGTCATACAATCTGAGAAAGTTCTTTCAATCGAAACATGTCCTTCGCTCTTCCTCCTTTTACAGTCATCTCTTGTGCTTAGATCTCCACCACTTTCACTTCTCATGTTAGCAAAATTACTTTTGCAGCTTGCAGGGGTGTCTGTGGCAGTTGTGTTATTTGCATTAATGCGACAGGCACGTGAATGGGAATTGGATAATTCTATTCCATCAATTGTTGCATGCATTGGGGCTAATTTGAGGCTTCCTGTGCCATTCTTTGCCCTTGCTGTGGGACCCCTGCTCATGTATTTCTCTATCACCATTTTTAGTACCGAAACCAGCCCCTCATTGATCAGTTTCTTGGGGCTCTCAATCATTTGCTACATATTTGCGAATGGTGCCGTTGCCCTTCTGGCCTACATTTGCAGTGCTGTTTTCTACACTGGAGCATTCTGTCATTCATTCATTAAAGTGAGGTATGCACTCTTGCACATTGGAGTGAGTTAAGGAAGAAAAACCTAACTGCCTTTATCTGAAGTAGAAATCACATCTTTTCTCACAGATGGCTTTCTGTTGTTGACTTCTTGTTCATACACTGCAAACTTTTGATGTAAAGATGTTTCAAAGATTCAAGTAGAACATGACTGCAAGACTAGGGCTCAGTGGTATTCTTTCTGCACCAAGGCTGGGATCTGTTCTAACAGTTGGCAGGTTAAGCTTGGGGTATTTTATATTCCTATATGAGCACTGACCTGATCACATGGGAATTCTGACAGGTTGCAAGCCTGTGAAGATCAGGGGTACAGACAAGGATTGAAGCGAGGCTGTTTAGCCTGCTCCAATTCACAGGTCATTCTCTTCTCTGCTTGGCCTACTTTTTGTGGGAAGGGTAGAGTTCTTCCATTTGAAGAAAAGGAGCATGGTTATTTGAGAACTTAAAGCTTTTTTATTTGTAGCAACATGTGCCAGATTTGAAGGACTTGAAGATGTTTGTTTATGCTTGCAAGGAGGTGATGGCAGGAACAGTAAGAGCAATTGAAATGAGGGAGATATGACCCTTTTTGCTGGCTTGACAGATGGGGAGAAATTTGAGAGGAAGGCCATTACTCACAGTTGGTATTGTGGCCTCAATACTGATTTTCCTCATTCATCCTAGCCTTGGTCTCATTCTGCTGCTGCTCATTCATGCCTGGAGGTGCCATTGTGCTCTTCTCAGGTATATTCTTGAGAAAACTATGTACCTCTGTGCTTCTATAGAACTGTGAGTTATGGGTGTTGCGGATGCACCAATTGGTTTTGTTTTCTTAAGCTTTTTCTGACATAAGGTGATCTTTTGGGATTATGGGGTGATTAGCCACCAACAACAGAAAAAGTTACCCTGGAAGAAGAATGAAAATGGTTTCATAAAGCATTCAGACAATGCTTTCCCTCAGGATGAGCTTCCATCCTTGGCCAAGCCTTCAGCATTGAGCTTTGCAGAAACACAACTTGAAATTTTCTACCATCACCAAGGAGTGCTGCTGCTTCACTTAATCACCACAGTCATGCTCATCCCTTCTCTGGTTGCATTTGTTCAGGTGCAGCAGCTGTCTACTCTCTTCCCCCTCTCTTCAATTGGTTATCCTGGGGTTTCAGTATTTAGTTCTGATATCAGTATTAATGCCAAATTTTGTACCATCTGCAGAGAGTAGGACTGGAGCGGACCCTGCCTGCCTTTCTTGACTCAGTGCTTGCCTTTGGTGTTGTTCTGCATGGCATTCAATCCAGCACTGCCGATGGCAACATTTCTTTAATCAGAGTACCACGCCTTACTGGTCCACCTGAGCCTGATGCAGGCCTCAGTTTCATTTACCTCCTAGCTGGAATATATTGCTACTTGAATGGGCTTGCACAGGCCCCTTACAGGGCCTTCTATGCCCTAGCCACTATTGGAGTTATAACAGCTGTAATTAGGATAAGAGATAATCAAGTTCGAGGAAAGGGGGAGGTTGGTGTAAAACATAGGCATTTTCATAGACATTGAAGTAAAATGTGTGGTGATACTTCTCTCAGTGCCTTTCTCTTTCAGGGAAATATGTAGCTATATAACTTTGTTGGTTCCTTCATGCTTTAGTACCTTCTAGAATCTCTAGAAAGGGTGGGAGGTCACTTTTTTTTCAAATTCAGGACGCTGGTTCTGATACACAAATAACGATGGAGCTAAGAAATTTCAGCAGTTGGGGTGCCAAAATTACAGGGAGCTGCCAAATTGGTGTTACTGAACCCCATTTCCGGGTATTGGTTTGAGAAAGCTCCATCAAAGGTGGTGGCACATGGGGAATTTGGTGATGCTACTTTTTGCTGCCCATGCAAAGATCCTGCCAGCATTGATTCTGTGGCTCATGAAATGAAGGTAATGAGTTCTTATGTGGAGGTAGTGAGCTGTTGTCACCAGTGGTGTGCTTCTTCAAGGATATGATCAGGCTGGACGAGGCCCCAACCACTATCCTACATGTAGTCCTCTATGCTTTAGGGTTAGATGCTTTGCTTGCAAAGGGGCAAGCTCAAATGAAATTAAGCTTACCCTTACAAGCTTGTTGCTGCTTGAATGAGCAGCACTAATACCTTTTTTGATCACAGATCTCTTTTGAGTGCTAGACAACTTCATGACTGAGTCTTCCTGTTGCTTCTGGAAATGCAACAGAAACTCAGGACACAAATTTTCCTAGAGTTGTCTGCCTGAAAATTTGGGCAGATTATTATATACTTATCTAGAATTCCCTAGAATTGTTTGCCTGAAAATTTAGGCAGATTATTGTACACCTAGAATTTCCTAGAATTGTTTGCCTGAAAATTTGGGCAGATTATTATATACGTGTCTGCACCCACTGTTGGGAGCTGATGAAGTCATTCAGAGCTGTGGCAGCACCCACTGCTATTCATGATCAAGATGATGGTTTGATACTTGTAAGTGACACTAACGCATGCAACAGTTACCTTCACTGTGTTATTGTGGTTATGCCTCTGCAATCTGAGAAGTATGTTAGGTGGAGGCAGCAGATCTGGGAGCAGATCTAGTTTGCTGGTTCTTCATCTATGTGGAGTACTGGTGGGTTAGCTGCATGTGAGCTGCATACACATGAATGTACCTCGTAAAGGCATGTGCAGATCTAATAGGCTGGCTTTACATCTATACTGAATAATTTAATTGTTGAATTAGCTGTGTACACAGGAATGGAATTTCTGAACGCATGTGAAAGCTGTCACAGTATATGTGCATCTTTCAAACAACTGGAAGATATACTTTGATAGATCTTGAGGGTGAAAGGGCAAATGTTTGTTGCTGTTTTGATCTGATCGTATGCCCATAACCTTGTGATTTGTGTAGGTACTGGATATGTAAGATTGCTGATCTATTAGAATACCAGATACTGTGTGGTCTGAAAGATTTTGCAAATGTTTTGTTGGAAGCTGCTTCTGTCAGTCTTGTTTCACCATGCTCAGTCATGACTGATGATTTGTGTGATGCTGCAATAGTTAAATGACTGCTCTGAAATTGATTAGTGTTGACAATGTGTGATGTTGCAATAGTCAAATGTCTGACTCTGAAATTGATTAGTGTTTGATTGTGTGTGTAGGTTATGTGCTATTTCAGGCTGCAAACCACTGTCTCTGTAGATCTCAACCTCATTTCATCTGCTGGTGCAATTCCAATCTGTCTGACATTGAAGTGGTCTATCTAATCTGGGGATCTCAATCTCAATCTTGATCTTGTGTGCTTGAATCCAACTTGATCTAATCTGTGTTATGTTTTGGATCTTCAAAATTTCTGTTGAGATTGGGTGTGGCCTGAAGAAGATTTGTCTTGCAGCTGGTTCTTCGAAGATCAAAACTACAGCATTCATATGATTCAGTTTTCTTCTTAGAAGGGTCAAACTGACAGAATTGACATGAATCAGGTATGTTCTTGAGAAATCAGAACCTGCAGAATTGACATGAATCAAGAATCTTCTTGAAAGATCAGAACCTACAGCTCAATTGATATGAATGGGTCAAAACTGGGACTCGGAAAACTGATATGGTGATTGAATATGAGGATTGATTCTGTAGGATTGATCCATGTATCATGCTTCTGTAAACAAATGCAGAAAGAAAGAGAGAACAATGTGTTCTTGACTGTGACCTATGTCAGTCGTGCCTCTTCAAGCTGATTGTGTGAGAGAACTGTAATCGAAACAGATGTCAGGAGATTTAGTGCACACTAAACTCATTCTAGATTAACTCCAAACTGAGTAGCTTTTCTATGCTAACCATGTTTACTACTAATCTAACTGCTCTATACTCTATGTATGAAGGTTTGCTGTTGTTTGGTTGATGGTTATGAACAGCAATAGGTGTAGGCGTCAACACTGTAGTGCACAACACAAATGAGATTTGTGTTCAGTTGTTGAAAATGGCATTTCAATTTATAGAAGCAAGATACAGCATCAGAAGGCACATTAGGATGGGTTGGCAATGTGACGTCATGTGGTGTTGATACTAACCTGATCAATATGGATTGGAAGGTTGCAGCTTAGTTGTAGTTGAGATCAGGGATGAAGCTTTCTCTCATGCAACATATCTTAGTTCATACCGTTTGCCTAGGACTACACACACATTGCTCCAGAGACCCACAATCTCTGTGGAAGCAAAGGTAATGTGTGTGTAATCCTATGACAAAGGTGTGTGAAAATGATACAATGTAAGAGTCATTCCCAGCTGACGAGTAAGGCTGACTTGAGCTGTTTGTTGGCAAACACAAAATGTGATCAAAGTTCTTTGGAATTGTGAATGTTTGAAACTGAGAGAGAGAGAGAGAGAGTAGGCTGATCATCAGAGTTTGTTTCCTTCTCTTGTAAAGGAGCAACCTAACTTAGACAATAATGCAAGACCTCATGAGGAGGAAGAAGATTGACTTACAAACTCATCACTCCATCTAAGCATGAAAGTCCTGGAGTGCATGAACAAAGGAAGGGAATGTCCTTGAAGAAGACAGAAAAGACGTACCAAAGCCATTTTCACACAGACCCGCGCTCAGGATGAAGAGAAAAAAACAAAAGATTAGATAGCATTGGCTATGTGATCAAGCTGAAAAGAAAAACGACACAAAGTATTTTCAAAAGCTGGCGAGCAAACACAGGATATGCAGTGATGATCGAAAGCAGTAGCAGTATCAGCAGCTCATCCTCGATATAAATCTCTCTCTCTCTCTCTCTCGTCATCGCTGCACCCCTCTGCTCGTGCTCTCAGACCAGCTTGATGAAAAACTTGAGAGAGATGATGACTAGCAAGAGGAGAAAAACGAAATGCAGAAAATTCATTCTGGAACATGCCAAGAAAGAGGAAGGAGAGTCTTGATTTGAGCTGCACAATGCTTTGGCTTTATATAGTGTCACGCGCAATCACCATAGCCCCAAGAAAACAGCGACGATGAGGGAGAATTCTCACAACAGCACGTTTAACTGGTCTTGCGGAGCGCGTCAGCGAAGAAGGGTTGGCGTCGTCGTCAGCCTCCGGCGGGCAATGCGCGCACCGTCAACAGACAAAGTTGGTCCAGGAATTTGCCCACTGTAGGTTTTTTTTTTTCCCTTCTTCTTCTTCTCTTTCCTCTTCTTCTACCAGATGATTTTAGATCTTTAGAAACAGAATTGATGCAAATCCTGAACAGAATTTCCATACACGAAAAGCTTACGGTTTGTTCAATTTCGAGTTTCTTTCTTTTTGTACATGCGGATAATCTACGTACAGAAAATAATAACAAAGCGCTGCTGCTGCTGCTGCTGCTGCTGCTGCTGACTCCTTTGTTCGTATCTAGATCTGCGCTCCTTCAAAATGTTTCATAGAATTGGGGTCAAAAGACTTCCCCCCCCCCAAAAAAGAGAAAACAACAACAACTGAAGCTGCAACAAACTTAGTACCTTGGCAACTTTGACACATGTCTGTCGAAGAATAAACTAAGTATATACAATATTCTTGAAGATTCAATATTTTCTTTCACAAAAATTTCTTTGGACTTTTTTGTTTTTGAAAATTTGAACATTTCTGAGAATAACATAGTTGGTGTCTAAGTTGGTGTCATAGTTGGTGCCAAGGTACTATGGTAGTACTTCTTTTAGCACTAGTCTAAAATAGACTCCATTGAAACTGCACATGCCTTCGAAAACTGTGAGAGACTTTATTAGTAGTACACAGAGTCCATATTGCCTGCTTTTTTCTCTCTCTAAAACCTTGACGGGGGACGCACTCCGCCACCACACCTGTCGTCGACTTTGCAAAAGGATTTCAAGAAGAGTTTTTTGACCGACTCCCAATTCTAGTTTCTCCTTCTTGTTTCCCGAAATCCTCAGCGCCTGACCCACAAACCACGAAAAAAAAAAAAGGAAAGGAAAAAATACATTACAAAACAAAGAAAGAGAGAGAGAGAGAGAGAGAGAGAGAATATATATACTTGCACACAGCCACTAGATCAATGGAGTTGAAACATTCAATACTGAGCTGGATCGACATATAGATAGACAGACAGACAGATAGATAGATGGCAGACAAACAGGTCAGCAATAGGTTGAGGGGCTATTGTGTAATGCAGCCAGAAGTGAGAGAGAGAGAGCTTCTTCCCAAAATTAGCACGCAACACAGACGTATAGAAATGCAAGGAGAGTGGACTCCGGAAAGTAAGAGAGTTTGTTGAAGCTTTCAAGGCATGAGAAGCGGTCGCAGCTCCCTCCTGCCCCTACAACACGACGCAGGGCAATCCAAAGGCATGTAAAAAGGGCGGCACCACCCCTTCCTCTCCCCCACCCCCACACGCACTCCCAGAACGAAATTGTTGAAACTAGTTCCTTTATCTGGTTTGGACCCAATAATTGTTTTTATTGGCCTTGCCTTAACCAAGGCCCTTAAGGATATTATTGTGTTTATAGATTCATTCTAGAGTATAGTAGCTTAAGGGATTTTTATATAGGCCCCTAGATAAATAAATAATAGGTCTATTTTTATATACCTAATGATTTTTTGAAAGATGATATTTTTTGGCTTGTGTTCAAAACTTGAGATTAGTTATAGAGTTTTAATATCTCTTGAAGGATTTTGGTTTCTTTTAAAGGGATTTTTTATTTTTTTTTGAAGATTATATTTTTGCATGGTGAAAAGTATTTTAATTTTCATAATTCTTCTTTTGCCTTAAGATACTTGTTAATGTAAATGGCAAGGCCAAAGTGTGACAAACCCCTTGTTTTTCAATTTCTTCTCCTCATCACATGTCTTTGGTTGTAAGCAATAGGGACAACAAGTCCGTAGTCTAGTACTATATTACATTGGAATTGTTAAGCATTAGTAGATCAATAAATCACCTACCTATTGAAGACTAACCTACCCAAACAAAGAAAATGATGGACCTTAAAACTATAATTTACCTACTTGTCTCAAGTTCCCAAAATTTTAGTACGATTGCAAATAATTTTTTTGACTTCCGGCATTTTGAGCACATAATTTTTAGAAAATTTGGCATTTCAACAATATATAATTAAAATGTCAAACCTAGAATGAAATTGATTGAATTCTTTTCATAATTCAAAATGTAATGTGTGTTGGAGGTGCAAACAAGATTAAAAGAGTTAACCCCTATTCATTTAGGTGACTACATAGAAAGTAATGAGTTTGCTTACCATGATCATGTGACAAACTAGGATTGATTAAAGAAGATCATGGACTAGAAATTCATAATTTTTTTTTCAATGGCCGAAAATTTTCATGACAAAAAAAATGTCAAAAAAAAGAAAGTAAAGATCTGATTAATTATTGTAGATGATAATGTTATTTTGAAAACATTTCAAATCATTTTTTAAATTAAAAATAACAACAAAAACATGATTTTGAATATTTTGTATTCATTTGATTCATTCCACATGTTCTCGTAATATGTTTAAAATATTATCATCTAAACATATTTTAATAATTTGATAATATTATTTTTTGACATTAAAACATGAAGACCAAACATTGGTCACACTTATTCTAGCTCTTAATAATGCGATTGCACTAGTCAAGGGTGTGTGTGGGGTTCAATTGGTTCAATCAATTCAACCCTAAACCCTACATCACACTTTTTCCCACAATTTTTGTCCAAAGTTAAATTTTCATAACATATAAAAATGGGTCAGAAGGAAGCACCTCTATATTTTTATTTTCAGCAATGCTCACCCCAAAACAAAAAAAAAGCTTTGGATGCACACTAGGTTGTTTCTACACAAATTTCTTTTGATCTTCCGATAGCCAAAATGATTAATAGAAAAAAATTAAACACATCCCAAAACTAATAATTTAAGATTTGGACACGTCCATGGACCTGATAGAAAAATCATGACATCCAAAACCCAAATTAAGTTTTATCATTTGTCAATGATAAGAATAAATACTTATCAATAGGTTCGTTTTGTAGGGTTCAGGGTTTAGGGTCAAATTAATCTATTAAAAATGGTGTGAAGTTCGAAGTTCAAAAGGAGACCATTTCTTTCCTAGGGTTCATCTTTTAGCTACTCAAACCATGAAGAAGATAGGGATTGTGATGCAAAAGAGCTTGGATGCACAAAAACTAGGGCACACAAAAGTAGTGAGATGCATAAGTTACAAGATTATTGTTTTCATGATTAGGTCTACAATAGCTACGGATGCGAAAAAGGCAAGGGGGAGGCACCATTTATACTTACATAATCACATCAACACACATTTGAAATGGGCTTCCAATTGTGAAGTTGTATGTGCATAGTTGGTGGGATTGTGCATAAGATATTTCAATTGTTGCTTTTCATTTTAAATTGAATTTTTTTCATATTTGTGTTTATATAGCATAGTTGTCATCTTTACCTCAATCTAATGTTCCAAAACATTAAAAGAAATGTTTGGCAACTCAATATCACAACAATGTTTCAAACATTCATATCTTCTTTAAACACCAGAATTGGGTTTGTTCAACAACCAATTGTTGAAATAGTTTTAGATTGTCTAGTTCTAGATGAAGAGGAGAAAGAATTTATAATGGAAATAACACTAAAAAGAGACATAATAAGTATCATATAGTTGTATACCAATTGCTATGTATTTGGAGAAAATGCGTAATGTTTTGCAAATATGTCCTTGTATATTTTTATGAGTCTTAAAATTAAAAAAATTCAAACATGCATGTCCCACAAACTTGGATTTTTTGGGGCACACATCCAAAAACCAAAATGGTTGGTTATGTAAAAACAACATTGGGTGCACACCTCCAACCCCCAACTAGTTAATACAACTATAGGTATCCACAATCAATAGAACCAAGTAGGAACAAGCCATGGGAACCAAACCACATAAAATAAATGTATTAAGGATCATAGAATAATTTCCTAGTTTTATCTTAACAAAAAGATAAAGATCATGTGGAGAAATGTTGAGCCTATATGGGGTGTGTGAAACTTTGTAGGCATGTATGGATTTCCTTATTTACCATGTAGAATAAGAATAAGTTTATGTGAAAATACAAAAAGAATATTTGAATGGAGTGGATTAAAAATGTCATACATAAAAATTATTATAGATGAAAAGTGCATTGCACATGACAAAAATACCAAGCAGAAAACAAAACCAACATAGGAAGTAAAGATTAAAAGACATAATGAAAAATTAAGAAAAATATGAAAAAAATACCATAATACCATGGCAAGTTCAACATTTCAATGTCCAATAATGATTTTATTTTGAAGTTGCTATGTTAGAAATAAAATAATCCAAAATATTCTCTAAGAACTCCAATTTTCCTTCACAATTGTTTTTTGCAATTATCTTTTCCAAAAAAATTAAGATTTTGAAAATAATATGATTAATGTCAAAGTTGCCAAGATATTACAATATACATAATATTTCATGAAAATCCTAGTGAAGCTGATTCATCACACTTAATTTAAGTAAGACAACTTTAGATTCTATAAGTTATAAGTCATAATTGTCATTTCCAAACTAGAATCTATTTAGCTCATTTTTTATTAGAGAGGCATGCATTTGTGCTTTTTTTGGATTTATGTTTTTACAAAGCTTAATCCAATTGTTGAATTGTATTTAGTTGAATTGAAATCCAATTCAATTTGCATGCAATGTCATTCAATATTTTCATTCAAAATGGAGCTTAATTTCCACGTTGAAATAATATTTTATTCATTAATTGATCAATTGATCAACATTGGTAATGTGTAGCAATGTGGAGCCCAAGTAAATTATGATAACATAAGAAAGATGAAAATAATTATCATTATTCACAAAGTTGCATTCCCTTGTTTTCATGAATTACTTGTTTTTTGTTTTTGGGAGGGGCAGGGGAGGGGGGATTTAAACAATTCATAGACTTTCACAAACATGTGTGAACTTTGCACTTTTGTGATATTGTCTATTGGTTTCTTTAGAGGTGAAGGTCTTTAAACATTCATTTGTTCACATAGAATATTAAGTTTTTTTTTTTTTATAGTCTCTCAGAGGCTGAATTATAATGGAATGGAATGTTGCATGCAACAAAATTAGAGGTATAAAGTGGTTTGGTAGCCATTTGGGAAATATATAATAGGAAGCTCTTGCAAAAAATGTTATATGTAGATATATAAGACTTCACATTTCAATAATGGATATTCAATTTCCATATGAATGGCACTTTCTCTTTCTTGTTCTTATTTGGTATTGCAACAAAAAAAGGAGAAAACACGAATAGGTAACAAGATCAAGAATGAAAGTTCCTCCATACACATGTAAAGTGGGTGTATGGTATTATAAATAATCATCCACATGAAAATGGCCATATGAAAAGACTTCAATATTTGCCATCAACAAAAGTATTTAGTTTTTTGATATAAAAAACAAGTAATAACTACTACCATTGAAAATATATAACAACTGATACCTAATATGAACAAAAGTTATGATAATCAAAAGTAAGTGCACATAATGAGTGAAAATGAATGCAGCTAATTTGTTTGTTTATGTGAGCAACTTTGAAACCAAGAAGCTATCTTGGTTTGATCACCCCAATTGTCCTCTTTGGGCTTAGGGGTGATGAAGACAATTTGAAAAAAAAGTCCTACAAGTGACATTAGTTGGGGCAAGTAGAGGAGGAAAGGAGATGGTAACCCCACCCGCGTAGGACACTCAGTGGTTGGTAGTCACACCTTAAACTAATGGTCTTCAAGATGAAGTGATGGAATTGCAAGAAGCATTGCTACTTCATGACAAAGTTCCTTGACCATGCCATCCACAACCAAGCCTACCATCGAACTTTTACAACAACATGAAAGTTTTCATCCTTTGGGGCGGGGGAGTTGCTTGGGGTTTTGCTTCCTGAGGGTTTGGAGTTTTTTTTTGGCTACTTGGATTTTTGCTTCCTAAGGGTTTTGGGTGTAATCTTTTTCCCCCCCCCCCCAAATGGTTCACTCTTTGCATCCCCCATCGGTTCAAAATACTCCTTGTCTTCATTATTTTGGTCTTTACAATTTAGGTGACCTTTCGAAATATGTCAAGAATGTTCACCTTCCTACTAGCCTCGTTCTCCAAGCTAGCTAAACTATTTTTTCTTTACATGTATCCTCCCTTCTTGTGCTTCTCCCTAGTTCTATTCCTTTTGTTTCTTAGGGTTGGTTTTAGGCCCATTTTAACTCCATTTTAAGGTTGTTTGAGTCTCATTTTGCGTGTTTTCGTTTGTTTCATAGAATCCCTCGAGCCACCTAGAATGAGGTTAAGCAAGATTTTTGCTTACCCCTTGACCAAATTTCTTGAAACTCAACAAATGAATTAACATGGTACTTATTCCTCTTGTTGCCACATTGGTTTTGTGTTATGTTTGAGGTGGTCGTTAAGGTCAACGAGAGGTTTTTGTTCGCCTCAAAAGGTTTATGGTGGGTGACTAGTTTTCCTTTCAAAAGGAATCTTTTTACATCCTTTTTGGCATCTGAACCTTCTTCAACCTACACCCTGATTAGGTTGTGATGCAAGTCAATGTCAAAAATGTTTTTAATAATGTTTCTCGAACTATTATTTTAAAGAAGTTGTGTGATGCCGAAGGGCCTTTGGCAAACATTATCCTTTTTACCAGGTTGTTTTATGGTGCTCATTATTCTTTTTACTACTAGCATTGGTAGCATGTGCAAGGGGTCATCATTATTATTGACAATTTTCCTCTCCTGGGAAACACCCAAGTTGCTTTGAACATTTTGTTTTCATGTGTAACTTGTCAACCTTATTATTTCACATGGACAATACCTCCTTCTTCCTTTTTGTCTTTTTTGGCAAATTTTGACAAAATAATTATGCAGGTATGTGCAGACATTATGGGTCCAAGATCATGGGAGTCTTTTTAGGGCCCCTTCACAAAACATCAAACTCAACTACCAATATCTTTTGGTGGTATATGTCTTTTCTTAATGGAAGATTATGCCTCATATGTTTTATAGGGAGTTGGGTTCTAATGGCTTCGTATTTATGTTCTAGGTTTCGTATTTATGATAGACCCATTTTGAAAGAATATGTTTCTCAAGTTGAAAGGACCCCACATTTGTTTTAATCATGCTTACGTGTAGCATGAAATGGCCTTCCTCTTATAATTAAAAATATGCACCCTTCTTTTGAAAGTCTAGTAGTTATCAGCACCTTAAGTTTATAGGCATCTTCAATGGACTTCCACCATGACACATCCCTTAGGTCTATCTTGGAGGATGACTCCATTTCTTCAGCATCCAAAATTCACATTCATTATTGTTCGGATAAGGGGGCAGGGTTATGGTTGGTTACTAGGCCATTTATCAATTTAATTCACACTGCACACTCTACTTTCACTTAAACATTGCATTTTCATCTCGATTTGATTTAGCCCTTAACATTTAATCTTTTCACGTTTGAGTGTGGATAAGGGTTAGATGCATTTAGCACGCATTTAATTCGTTTCCTGTTTAAAAGTCAACAAATAGCCACACATGACGTCATTCGAGATGTCATGTATGCCCTCACTGGAAAGAACGGTGGTACACCCTTATGTCAAGATTTTCATTACAAATTGATTTTTACATGACCTAAAAGGACTAGGGTTTCATTACCAATGTGGTGGTTATTGACCCGACATGGGAGACGGTGGCTTCGAGTGTCATTAATCGACTAGCAAGTGTAGCTATGGAACTCAGCGTCATTGCTAAAATCCACAAATATAAAAGGTTTCATAAAGGGCACCAATTATTCCAATGACCATTGAGGTGCACAACACACCCATGCATGATATGGATCGTTCCATCAAGGAGTGTGTCCATCTTTTCCACGATAGAAAATCAAGAGGTCATTTATCCTTGTATTTTTGCATTTAATTTTTCAAGCAACGTGTTAATATTATTCTTTAGTGTGTTGTAACCTCTACTATAGAGAGGAAGATTGCATTGGTGGGTGATGCATGTTTTAGACCTCCCATTACTATTAAATTTCACAATTTGCATTCAAGTGACATTAGAAAGGTCGTGGGTGAAATAGCTTCATACCATGAGAGGGACTAGCTTTCTCCCTTTTTTAAAATTCTTGCGGGTTGTTTGTCTTTTGACCTTTTTTTTTTCCCTTCCTTTTTTGTCTTCCCTATGATGGTTCTAACCACTGATCTTATTCCTTTTTTTTCCTTTTTTTTTGTTTATGAAAGATATAATGTGCATAGGCTATTGGCCCTATTTCAACTTTCATTATTTTCATCATGCATGATGCATGGGTGAAAATGACAACAACATCAATCAATTTGAGTGACAAATATGATCTCAATGGGGTGAAACCTATAAGAAAATGAAGTAAGACATGAATGTATCACATGTATTGTAGATCAAGATGTGAATATATCACTTGTATCCCTTCACTTTTAAAAACTTTCAATGCAAGTGAAATGTAATCATGTTGTAGCAAATTAACATCATCATAATTCAAGTGACCAATAAACATTTTGATGATTCCGAACCAACAACACGGTTACCAATTTACATGTGTCGCACTAACAAATGACAAACATGACATGCCCCCACAACCAATTGTATAGGCCCATTGTATGTGTAAGACTTCATTAGAACTAGTACAATTTAAAAGAATGCTGACTAAAAACCTTCATCAAATACCCAATGTGTGAAATTTACTCAAAACCTTAAACACTTCAAATAATTGCCTAACAACTACAGAAAATGTAATGTGACAATACATATCGAATAACTAATCATTTATGCAATGGATTTGCATGCTAATTGTTTATAACATGTAGTTGCATAGTAATCTAGAACCTAGAGACAAGAACTCTCAAGTGTTTCAAGGATTTGAATGACAACTCACTTTTGGCACAAACAAAATTCTTTCATTAGAAAATGATTTTTGCATGTTCTCGTACATTAGTTAAATGTGGTTTGGATTGGCTTCCAAATCACACTTTGAAACTCGCCCAATAAGGTTAGGGTTTAAGGTCACATCTATCCATCCATGATGTGCCATATGTTGACCTATGATCATGTGGCACAACAAACTTCATACCCACCTTTATGAGCTTGGAATAAGTAGCTTCTCTTCCCCACTTGTAGTAGAGGTGAGGTTTTCTTTTGTGATCACACCTTAACCACGCCAAACCATAAGGCCCTTTGCTACAATTTTGGTATCATTAAGAAAAAAAGCCTTTGATGAAGCAATGTGCACATTTGTCATTCTATAATTTTTGGATCCATAGCATGAAAGTTATTGAATTTAGAATGAATTTTGTAATTCAAATTAAATTCAAAATTACAAAGGTAAATTTGGTTGCTCGCTAGAATTAGTTAAGAAAAGGTGATGGTTCTTTGACCGCTTCATATTTTTTGAGAAGTGCAGTTACATACCAAAATTGGCTCTTTGAAATTTTCGAGAACAGGTGGGTGAGCGAGTATACACCCAGGGGTGATAACCGTAGGGTATCATTCCCTGATTCTAAGAACCGCCGAACAGTGGGACAAAACTACAAACCCCGGTTTAGACATCGAATGGTACACGTAGGAAACGGGGGATGATTCGGCCTCCGCCTGGGGAATCCGAAACACAATCACCCTTCCAAATCTCATGTGAACACAGCTATTGTAATGTCCAGATGGTCCCATATGCCAAATTACAGATGTCAATCGACAGGCCAACCTGTTCCTGCGTCCATGTAGCGAGATGTCAATCGACAGGCGGACTGGTTTCTAAGTATGTGTAGCGAGATGCCAATCGAGAGACCGACCTGTTCCTGTGTAGCAGTGTGTACTTGTAGCGAGATGTCAATCGACAGGCCGTCTGTCAGAAGCGTCGCGAAGCCGCACAGTAGCGTTCCGTTGCAGCGCGAGTGTTGCGGGAAGTACGCGCAAGTCTCCGTCTGGTTGCTGCAGAATTCGGGAGCTTCAAGGGCAGCCGCATGCCATCCCCCTCCCTCTTTCATCCTTGCAATATGCTGCTTCCTGCTCTTACAGGATTCATGGTTTTTTTCTCTTTTGTTTGAGCCGCTTTGTATTGTACTTTCTCACCTCTATGGCAGATAGTTTCCGGAAACTCTGATTTTCTCTCCGATTGCTGCGTTGTGTTTCCTTTTCTGTTTTCCTGTGTAGAATATACCGTTTGGCGGGTTTTCTTTCTTTCGCAATTTTTATTTTGGATTATTATTGCAATTGTTTGGTAGCGTTTGTAGGGATTTGGTCTGATTTTCCTGGAATTCTTGTAAAATTAGTTCGTTTGGAAGGTGAAACTCGGACAAGATGCAAATCTTTGTGAAGACCTTGACCGGCAAGACCATCACATTGGAAGTTGAAAGCTCTGATACGATTGACAACGTTAAGACTAAAATACAGGACAAAGAGGGCATTCCTCCTGATCAGCAACGGCTGATTTTTGCAGGGAAACAACTCGAGGATGGGCGGACATTGGCGGACTACAACATCCAGAAAGAATCCACGCTACATTTGGTGCTTCGATTACGTGGAGGAATGCAGATCTTTGTGAAAACATTGACTGGCAAGACTATCACGCTAGAGGTGGAGAGTTCCGACACAATTGATAACGTGAAAACCAAGATCCAGGACAAGGAAGGGATTCCACCGGACCAGCAACGTCTAATCTTTGCAGGAAAGCAACTGGAGGACGGCCGCACTTTAGCAGACTACAACATTCAAAAGGAATCCACCTTACATTTGGTCTTGCGATTGCGCGGCGGAATGCAGATCTTTGTGAAGGCTTTGACTGGCAAAACCATAACACTGGAGGTGGAAAGCTCTGATACGATCGATGATGTGAAGACAAAAATCCAAGACAAGGAAGGCATCCCTCCCGATCAACAGCGTCTCATCTTTGCAGGCAAGCAGTTGGAGGATGGCCGAACGTTGGCAGATTACAACATTTAAAAGGGTCCACGCTACATTTGGTGCTGCGTTTGAGAGGAGGTAAGAAGATCAAATCTCTCTCATACATGCTCATGAATCTGTCTCTCTCTCAAATGCTGAATCCTCTACAAATTGTTCTGAAATGCTGATGAATCTCTCTCTCTCTAATGCTGAATCCTTTGCAAATTGTTCAGAAATGCTGATGAATCTCTCTTGAAAATGCTGAATCTCCTTCTCGGCAAATTGTTTGATATCCTCGGCTACTTCATCAAGAGATCAGGACTAGGGTTTTTTTTTTCCTTTCTTTCCTTTTTCTATTTTCTGGTCTTGCATCATTAGTGAACATCCTAAGAAAGATTTAGCCTTAATTCAGAGGAGGTAAGTTCAAATCTCTCTCAAAAATGCTCATGAATTTATTTCTCTTGAAAATGTTGAATTGTTTGAAAACCTCAACTACTTCAAGGCAATAGGACCAAGCTTTTTTCTTTTCAAATTTTCTTGTGTAGTGTCGTTAGTGAGCATCCAAAAATGTTGAATCCTTTGCAAACTGTTCAAAAATGGTGATGAACCTTTCTCTTTCTTTCAAATGCTAAACCTTCTCTAGGAATTGTTTGTAAACCTCAACTACTACATCAAAAATATTTTCTTTTTTCTTTTCAATTCTTTGGTGAGACATCATTCAGGAGTATCTTGAAAAAGATTTGGGATTAAATGGTCATAAATTTCTAGAAAAAGTATCTGATTAACAAGCTTTCATATTGCTCATAAATTGAAAACTCTCTCTCTCAATACTAAATCCTTCACAAAATGTTCAAAAATGTTGATGAATCTCTGACTCTCTCAAATGTTCAAAACCTAAATCTCCTTTGGAAATTGTTTGGAAACCTTGAATACTTCATCAAGATATCAACATCAAGGTTTTTCTTTTCAATTTTTTGATAATTTTTTTCTAAATTGCCTTTTTGATCTAAAAAAGGAAATTATAACAAAATATTTCTTTTCACTTTTTTTTGGTCTCCAATATGTGAAAATTACCCCCCAAAGAAAAAAACCAATTAAGACACAAATGAGAAAGGTGATGTTCATTGAACAAGCATATTATATCGACCAAAATATTGTTTTAAAAAACCACATCATGCATTTTGTTCATTTTTTTTTGTCTCATGATGAGTTTTCAAAACCTTATTAGAAAATCACATCCATTTTGTTGAGATCTTGTTGCATGACAAGTTTTTACAAACCCGATTAAATGGAGTCACATTGCATTTGTTTGCAACTTTTTTGCATCATTTTGTAAACCCCATTTAATAATATCACATTCACTTTGTATATAAATTTTTTTGCATGATTAGTTTTTTGGAATATGATATATTTTAGAACCAAACTTTAGTTTGATTAGTTAAATTCTATTGCTCTATTTTTTGCCATACAAATGAATTGATGTTCTTGTAATGTTTTTTATTATTGTCAAAAAATTGGTCAATGATTAATCAAACGTGGTGTAAAATTAATTCATAATTGGGCTCCTAATAAACTTTTGCAATTCAAATTTTAAATATTATAAGGTTAAGGAATTTTCAACAAAATTCCTCAAATTTTCAAATGTTCATCATGATCTTAAAAGAATGATATTTTTTCATTTTTTTCATTTTTTCTTTAAAAATCATTATTAAGACCAAAAATTCTTTTAAAATGCAAGATTGTCCCCAATGCCTTAAATTTACTTTTGAAAATATTTGTGGAATGCTTTTGAAGACTAAAGAATACAAGAATTCAAAAACATTGAAAATTTTAAAATTTTCATGATAAGGTAGAAACAACCTTGTGAATAATGAACTATTACCAACATCACCTTGGTGAATGACAACAATTTCTTGCATTTCCACACCAAAACAATATAAGAATGCATTGAAGTTTAAATGTAAAATGATCATTACAAATGATTAGGGGGTTGATTGGAAAGTTTAAAATATACAAAAAATTCCACAATAGTGAACTAAAAGTTTTTCAATGAGTGTCCCAACATTTCGATGGGAAAAAACAAAAACATTCACATCTTTGGATAAATCTTTGATTGTGGATTTCTTAAAACAACTATTAAGAATTTTAAATTTGTAATTGTAATTAAATGAATTTGAACCTATCTTCCTTTATTATCTGACAAACATTAATTGAGGTTTTTCTTTACTTATGCCATTATGGTTGTAAACCTACAATGGATTGAAAATGATTAAATCTTCCTTCCTTTGTTCAACAAAGATGGATAAAAGAGGTTATTATTAAGAATCCATTCGGTGTATACAATTTGCCATTGCAAGTGAATTTTGATCCCACTGTCCTTGGTTTGTTTTATAAATATTAATGGAAGTTTCTTTAAAAAACATATTTAGGATTATAGATTTGCATTCATGAATAAGTGAGTTGAAAAAAAAAATGTTGGAAATGGGTTTACAAAAAGAAACTCCAAAGACAAGAGAAAATGAAACAAATTTTCACAAAGAACAAGCACATGAGCCTACGGGGACCCATTTGGCGGGTGGAAGCAACCTTCAAATTGGGGCTAAACACTCATAATATGAAAATGATTTTAGACTTGTAAATTTGTACATTTGTAGTGGTTTTGATGGGGCAAATAATAAGAGATGAATAGTTAGTTTATTAGCTTAAATATATGGAGGCATTTGAATAGTCTCCAATCTTAGACTTGTTCATTTTTTAATGTTTTTGGTTTACCCTAAAAGAATAAATTAACACTTCTTGTTGGATGTGGGAATTTTTTAAAACAAATCAAGGTTTAAATATAGGGTGTGGGCAGACTAATTAAGATTTATTAATAGATTGTGTAAAATTTATGGTCCAAATGCATTATGGCAAAAAATATGAAAATGTATTTGGAAAGAGTTTGGATAATATGAATATGTGAACCAAGTTTTTGAATCATGGGGAAGGTTTTAAGTTGGAATGTTAGAGTTTTTGTAATCTTCAATTGCATGTTATTATTATTTTTCCCACATGGTAATCAATGGTGACATGTGGTTTTTTTTCAACATGGTAATCGATACACATATTTCATTTGTTTTATGTACAAAGAGATTTACAACACATATTTATTGTTCAAAACTTGTTGCAAAATGTTTTATCGATGAAGTCATTAGGACATGTAGTCAAACAACAATGTGTTTTTGTCTATCAATTAGGTATTTGTGCAAGTTGTTGAAAACCATATGAAATCTTAAATGATTTTCAAAAAGTTGAAATAATTTTACATCAAATCACATTTGAGATAACATTTTCATTTGATGATATCATGTACATAATAAGTTGATGTTCTATCCAATGTAGATTTGGCTTGTGGGTATGCACATGATTATGTACACAAGATGTACTACTATTTCATTAGTGGGACACGTTTCCCTTTGTACCTAAATTGATTGTAATGTTAAAGTTAATGCATTTGGGTGAGGTTCATTGATGTTGGTGTTTTAAAACTTGATTTTCTGGTCATGTGTGTAAGATGTAATCCATCAATGTTTTATAGATTTTTAATAGTTGTTTGGTTTGGTTGAATCACAATTTAAACCATATGCCAAGATCAATGATTTTGAAATTGACAAAAAATTAGGACATTTAAATCTAATGTAATGCAAGGGTGTTGGCCATGATTTTGCAAAACAAGTTTATGGCCATGTACATCATCAATTTGTTTTCAATTTTCACATAAGGTATGTTAAGATGTCCATGAACAACTTTGCATATCTTACAATGAAATTGATGGGTAATTTACATGTATTATAATGAACAAAATGAATTGCCCAATAGTAGCTTTGAAAATATTGAAACTATTCCATAGTATGTGGGCAAGTTTGGCACACAAGTGTTGAATAATTAAATTATTTTACAATTTAGATTCGGCATGCAAGTTTTTGATTTTTGATTTTTGGCCATGTAAAAAAATTAGATATTAAATTCTAACTCAACTTCATAATTCTCTTATTATCCTTGTGGTCATTGTGTTCAAAATTAATGTCCTTATTTATACTATGCAAAAGTTCAATTCCAAAATCTCACAAACTAAATATTTGGAATTTTTTACAATAGAACAAAAAAAATTCAAAAAATTTGGCACAATAAAAATTAATTTAATCTTTGTTGAAATCGCCCATGTACAACAATATATTTTTGTTTGATATCACAAAATGGGTCTCATTACGTAAAATTAAAATTATTGTATTTCATTAAAAAAAAAATCATAACAAAACAATCAATAGTCAATTCTAGAAGGAGTATATTAAAATGTATTATTCAAGATTACAATACATTAAATATATTTTTTGTACAATGTTTTTGAAACTTTGTGATAGAACATTTGAAAATTGATAACATTTAAGGTCAAAAATTTAAGAAAGAACTATCATATTTGTGAAAATATCCAATCTTATAACATTGGAAAAAATTTTAAATGCCACAGTTTTTTTATAATAAAATTAATAATAAATTTCAAAACCAATCTTTAATAATTCTTTTCATAAGGAGTTTTAAATGGTGGTTCAAACTTGGATACAGAGAAATATATTAACTTAAACATCATTGGAACCGATTTGAAAGTTGAAGCAATTCACTAGGTTTAAATACATTAAAAATCATTTCAAAATACAAAGAAATGGACTTTCAAAAAGGATTTGTTGCTTTTGGTCCACCTTTGTGTGTTTTTACTTTAATGGAATGGAGATGAATTAATTTGGAAAGGTGAGAACGACTAATACCAAGGATTGGCATTTTGTTATAATCTTCAAGGAATTGCATTATCTTGATAATATAACTATCTTTGGACTAATTAGCTTGTATTGAGGAAGTGAAGTCAATAGGCAAGTTATAACCTTTGTAACCACGCACATCTAGAAGGTAAAGTTGGTTGTCACTCAAGTAGTAACTTTGTTCTTTTGTGAATTTTTTTTCCATTAATGGTGGGGTGGAGTTGATGAGGTCTTACTTGATTTTTTTTTAACATGGCTACATAGTTGATGGTGTTGGGTGGGGCCTTGCTCAATGCTTGAAAAAACATGATTATTTGAAATTTTGTTTTGGATATGATTTGCAAAAAAGTAGAAATGTGAAGAAAAAAACCAAGAAGAAGTTTTTTTTTATTTTTGATCTAAAAGTAAACAAAAAAAGAAAAAGGATGAAAATGTATGTCTAAAATCTCAAAATTCATCTAAAATGTTCACCTTAAATTAAACCATAATAAAGCAAATTGTCATTTTCCATGATATAACAAAGGTTTTGAAAATTTGTCAACATTGTTTTCCTCATCCACAATTGATGCCAATTCACTTTTGTGATTATTTGTCAATTTGATAATCCTTTTGTAATAGACAAATCATTTTGATGGCATGTTATTCATTTATTATTTGTATTTTTTTCCCCAAAATTAGAAAGATCCTTTATTATTTAACCTTTCACATCAATTCCAAATTAGTAATTAATAAATTAGATCATATTGTTTTTATGTTTGAGGTGCCAAAAACATCCAACAACAAACATGGCAAGACAAAAATATTGGGTTTTTGGGATTTTTTTTTCTTCTCAATTTAATTTTAGTCTATTATAATCTATATGTAATCCCTTTTAACCACTTTTAATCCTTTCCATTTTGATTTTTTTAGTTTTAAATTCTATAATCACATTTTTTTACTAGGTTGCATTATATTTTTATAAATATATTATTATAAGATTAAAAAAAACTTTCAAATATAAATATATGTTATAAAAAACAAAAGGTGCATAAGATGTTCCACATAGTGAAAGAAAGCTCCCAACTTGGAATATAGCTCTTTATAATATTATGCTTGACAATAGTGGTCAAATAACAAATGGGGGAAAAAAACCTAGGCTGGCCTTTTACAAAATGAATGATGGGTTGATTATTATGTGTGTGCAAGGAGTAATGGAATGAATGTAATGTGTGCAATGTGATAATTGTGACATATTTAGTTGATTTTATAGAATGATTCATCTATTGTTGAAAAATATTTTAAAATTATAAGATGTTATAATCGCACAATAACGTCAACAATAAAATAAGTTGTAACAAGAATATCAAGTTTCAAAAAAACTATTGATTTGAGCCAAAATGAGTAAATTCTCTTTTTTAAGCTTCTCATGTGGACATTTAAGTGTGGTGTTATTGTCATAATCAATTTTTGCAATAATGTTTTCTAGGTAAAAATTGTGAACTACTTAAAATTCCCTTATGTTGTCTCTTATTGGATATTTACAAATTATTTACCATGTTTAGAAGGAATGTTACAAAAGTTCTACCCTAAAACATAAAAAAATTATGGGATAACTTAAGTAATGTTGGTAGATCATTATGTAAATGTATCTAATTTTGTGTGTATTTTTACTTGTTTATATATATATATATATATATATATATATATGGTCATGTGTATGAATTTGGAGTTGGTATATCCACATGGTGCGCAATGTCTTTGCAAGTATGTAAGGTGCTGCTAAAACTACAATTTTGGAATGATAAAAATGGAGCCATTATGTTAAAAGGTGAACGATAATGTAAATGTGATCAAAAAGTCATTTTTGCATTAATATTTGTATTGAAACATATAATTTTTGAAAATTTTAAAGGTGTTTTCTAGGCGAATGGGATTTGAAAGGTTACCAAGTTTGTTTTTTTTTAACTTGGTGAATGTTGCAAACCCAAGATATAGTTATAACCAAAGGACACATATTTTATAATTTTTTATTAAGAAATATTTTTTTGTTTAAATGTAAAATTTTAGAGTAAATTAAATCCTAAAATTCATGTTATGATTCAATTAGAAAATATGTAAAATTATACTCATGATGCATTTTGTAAACCTAATCATTTTTTAATTATTGTGTTTAAATTTAATGGCCCATGTGGTTCACATTTATGGCATATTTGAAAAGGTAAAATGATTAATATAAAGATGTGATACATAAAACATAACAATAATAATGTTGGGTGGTATGGAACAACATTTCAATCTTTATAATCCATAGCCTATTGAGTCACAACATGCTTTACTTCTTCCATTCCCATTTGTTTGGCCATGCTAGCCCCTTCTCTTTCTATCTCAATTTGTTGGGCCATAGGCGTAGGTCCTTCCCAAGCTCATTACAATTCCAACCCTACTTCTTCTAAAAAATCATCCAACTGAATTTCATTACGTTAATTTGGGTAAATCTTGCCCTTTGATGTGATTGCCCAATGGATCAAACATGCGCCTCTATGGTGGGTGAGGGGGATGGTAGTTGTGAAACCTTATTGCCTTGCTGCCAACTATAAATGGGACAATTGTCTTTTGAATCATTATCCACATTGAAGATTTTTGCTCCAGGGGGAATTGGATCCTTTACATGTGAAGTTCATGCTTGCCTACCCTCAAGTGGGGAGAAAAATTCTTCTTATTGTTGATTTAAAAGGGGAATGCACATGTTTGTTTGGTTGCACTTTTTTGTTTACTATCGTTATATTGAAAGGTGACAATACCCTAGTTGCTTGTTGGTTGACAATAGCAAAAGGTATTGCCTAAAACTAGTTTGAAAACTATTTGGTCCCTTGTTGCCTTTTTCTTATTTCCCCTTTTGTAACAAATCTTCACATAGAAACATGGTAGGTGTCCTTTGGAAACTAGTTACCTTTATGTTAGCTCCCTTTGGGGTAAGCATGGATTTATATAGGGACTTAAGACTCTCATTTACATAAACAATGGTCTCTTTGGGAGAAAGAACTACAATGGGTATAAGGTTGCCTACAACAATTAATATGTCTCCATCCTCATCTTCTTTTAACCCTACTTCCACGTCCCAACCAATTGAAGTAGTACCTTATAGCAAGAACCACTTCTACAACATGTTTAATACTTGGGCAATGTGGAGGGTAGTGAGTATATTACCTCCTAATAACCATTTCACCATGTTAGGCTTAAAACATTAATATACCAATCATGCCCAATTTATCATTTTCCCCTTCTCTACCTCCATTATGAACATAATTATTATCTTATTGTCATAGGTCTATTGATTCTTTAGCTATATCATGTGTAAAAAAAACGCCTGTGTGTGTATACATAATTAAATGGCATGTTTCTTTAACAAAAAGACGATGATGGTACTAAGAGTTGTAAACAACCTTATACTGATTGCAATTGTTCTTCCCAATGAGACCATTATCTATGTAGACAATAATTTTAAATCCTTATATAGACCCACCTTTACCCTAGAAGGAGTTGACATGAAGGTAATTAGTTTCCAAATGACACCTACTATGTTTGTTGCTATGTGAAGACGTGTTATAAAAGGGGAAGTAAAGAAAAAGGCAAAAAGGGACCAAACAATTCAAACTAATTCCAGGGTAGTACCTTTTGCTAGTATCAACCAACAAGCAACTAAGGTACCGTTGCCTTTTAATATAACAACAATAAACAAGAGGGTGCAACCAAACAAACATGTGCATTCCCCCTTCAAATCAACAATAGGAGGAATCTTTTCACCCACTTGAAGGTAGGTAGGCACGAATTCCACATGTAAGGGATCCAATTCCCCCTGGAACGAAAATCTTCAATGTGGATAATGACTCAAATGACAAGTGTCCCTGTTAAGGGGTAGAAATCTCTAAACTAGTTAATACCATAGGCTTCCTAATAATTAAAAGTTACTAATGGTAGACTTGTTGTCACTTACCAAAGGGGTGAAATTAATGGGATTAAATAGTTCATGTTAACAAGTGGTTGGGTGTAATTCATCCAATCATGGTAACCTCTGGAGAAGGAAACTACTAGTTGTCACAAGAAGGTAATAGCTAATATATAGTAGGAAGAAGGGGAATACTTGAAGGTTGAAGTTTACAAACTAGGTGGGACTATTACAAACGGTAGGCAATAACCATTAATGGGTTCATCTTTCGATAGCATTGGGAAGGCATTTCGACAATGTTGTAAATGGTAGGTAATGTCACCAAAGGGTTTGCAAGCATTATTAAGGTGGGACAATAATTGTGGAAGGCCTAAAAACACACTAGGGCAACATTTAAAGGTCTTGAAGGTACTGTAAAGCCTTAGAGAATAATTACTCCTTAGTTATTTTCATTTCCCATGTTTCCTTTCATTACTTTTTCCCTCTAGCACCACTATAATAACCTATAGACATGATAGTAAGTTTGTTATTAAATAACATACCCTAACCTCTTCTTTTGTTCTTTCCGTGATTTCTTACCTATTACTTGAATAGTTGTAGTAAAGTAAACAAATGAATGTAGTTTCTTTTTTTATTATTAAGGTGTTGACCTTGTTCCCTCGGCCTAACATCCTAGAGGACAATATTGATCAGGGGCCAAAATTTCACCTTTTTCCCATTGAGGGTTGGTGGCAAGGCAGTAAGGCCTTGTGTCTATGTTTATAATTACTTAGTCACAAAACTTACTATGTCATTGCAAAGGACACCAAAATGCCACATGGCATCATAGTTTTGTTATTATAATCAATATAATAACTTGTTCAATTTTTGGGTAATATATTATTAATTTGAATTTATATTAATATATTTGAATGATTTAAAATTAGGAATTCAAAAATATTATATGATTTTTGCAACTAATAGTAACTAATAACAATTCAATTTCTAATGATGATGATGTGGCATGACATGTGTCAACAAGGTGTTACAATTAGTAATCAACCTCATGACACATGACATTAATTTCAATAAAATTGCATTTATTAATTAATCAAAATTGTTCATAATGCCAAAACATGTATGCAACTACAATGTTGAACACAATTAAGAAAATGACTAAAAATGTTTTTCACAACTACTAATCAACTTTATGATTCATGACAATAATTTCAATAAAATTGCATTTATTGATTAGTCAAAATTGTTCATAATGTCAAAACATGTTTTTTATGACTTGTCTTATGCAACTATAATGTCCAACACCATTAAAAAAATGATTGAAAATGTATTTAACAACTAGTAGTCAACCTAATGACTCATAACATTAATTTCAATAAAATTGCATTTATTGATTAATCAAAACGGTTCATAATGCCAAAATATGTTTTTTACAACTTGTCCTATGCAATTACAATGTCCAACACGATTAAGAAAATGATTAAAAATGTCTTAAAAACAATTAGTAATCAATTTTATGACTCATGCAACTAACAAAAATGACTAAAAAAATAACTACGATCATGTAGGACCAATCATTTTATTAGTCAAATCTAGTTTAAATAACTTAGTTTACTTTATAATTTTATCACAATTTAACTAAATTTAGCCAAGTATTGTTTGAATAGTGAACTTTATTTTAAAGTTTCCAAATCTAACCAAATTTAACCTAAATATTTAAATTTAACTTAATTTATCATTGTTTAACCATGTTTAACATATAATTTATGTTTAATTTCATTTATGTTAATTTAACCATGTTTAACCAAAATTTTTGTGTTTAGCCACGTTTAAACTAACTTAGTCTACGTTTAACATATATTAGCCTAGTTTAATTTATGTTTACTTTAAATTAGCCTAGGTTTAGCCCAATTTAGTTTAGGTTTAACCTAATTTGGTCTACCCTAGCTACTTAATGTAAATTTAGTTTAGAGTGTAAGTAGTCTTAGCTAAATTAGACTAGGTTAATTTACTTTTAGCATAACGAGGCCTAGGTTAACCTAGGCTAGGTTGGTAGGTGATAGGTAGGTTGACTTATGTCAACCTAGGGTGGCTTAATTTAATTTGAAACTAAAAAAAATTGATTTTTATAATTTTGTGCTTAATAGACTTAGTATTTAAAAATGTGGTAGTGCAATGGATAAGGACTTGAACCCCAAAGTGAAGGTGAGGGGTTTAAGTCCTTGTTTTTGTAATTTATGATATATACCTATACCACTTAACCTAAGTTAGGTAGCTTAATTTAAGCTACTTAGGCTAAAAGGTGAAGGTTTGTTTTTAACTTATGTTAAGTAGCTTCGGTTAGTTAGGTTAGACTAGGTTAATTTTTGGCTAGGTTAACTACCTAGGCTAGGTTGACTCTTGTTCATGTGTGATGATTCATAATTGAACATGTATTTATAAATTTTTGACCCACGTCAACCATTTATAAAAGTGTATTTTGTAACTATTAATTGAATAAAATGACTTTAGGTTGACATGGCATGCATTTCACATGTCAAACCAAGGTTAATGATGACATGGAATTTCAATATTATAAGAAAATAAAAAAAAATTTAATTGATAAAATGATTAGGTTTTGTAATTATATGTCCTTTGTGACTAAATGAATGAAATGACATGGGTTTAACAACTCAATAGACATTAGTTGCAAATGTCCTTTCTAACTAATACATAGTCATAAAGGCAAGTCGCAAAACCCAAATGTGTTCTTATGATAGAAACACACATTCGTTCCATTAAGTAGTCGCAACAAAAGGTAAAATCTACCCAAACTGATGCAATGAAACTTAATTGGATGATTTTTTAAAGGAGGCATAGTTAGAGCTATAGTCAACTTGGGAGGGACCTACGCATGTGGTCCAACAAGTTGAGATAGAAAAAGAAAGGGCTACTATGGCCAAGCAAATGGGAATGGAAAAAGTAAAACCCATTGTGGCTCAATAGGTTGTGGAAGAAAAGGAAGGGACTGTAGCATAATAGGTTGAGGGTACTACCTTCCTTGTAGTGCCTAAAGAGCAAATGGAAGAGGCAACTTCAAAACAACTTGTTTTTTCCCTTGCCCATTCCATGAGAAGTGGATTAAAGCCATTTCTTGGGGAGAAGGTAGTCAATTAACAGAAAGAAACTCTTCCTAGGCCTACACAAAGCCAACAAAGAATGAAGGTAGATGAAAGGTCCATAACTACATGGAAGATCAAGCCTAAGAAAAGTAAAAGGTACATAAAGAATGTTCCCCTACTTCCTCCCATTAATATGTCCATAGTGAACTAATGGGTAAGGAAAAACTCCTTACTAACAACAAATAACTAATGCCCTTTTCCATATTAAGCGATAGTAGGAAAAGGTCCTTGGCAATAGGAGAGGCCATTTCTAACCTCAAAAATTCAATGACATGGTAGTAGAACAAAGGGTAGTAAGGTTTTAGGTGGTAGTGGAACAAATGGAAGTGTTATACAAAGAAAAGGTAATTGCCACTAAAGGGCAATAATAAATTGAAAAAATTTCCCATCTACATTTGGAAAGGGGAGCTAACTTGGAAAAATGCCTCAATGAGGAAAAATGGAAAACTAAAGAATTCACCCATCAATTGGATTTAACAGCCTAATTACCATCAAGGTAAGGGCTGCCAAGTAAAAAAAATGAAAAAGAAAAATGGAAAGACTTCAATTTGGAATCACGTTTTATCTTTTTATTGTCATGTTGTAACTACTATCCTACATCAACTACTATTATTTATGGAGTTGAAAAAAACCCATATTCACATGTAGGTATGTTGTAATTGTTGCCTACCATTTGTAACACCTATAAACCTCTTGTAGTGATGTCTATCATCTGTAGCCCCTTGCAAACCTTTTAGTGGGATTGTCTACCATCTATAGCCCCTTGTAAACCTTTTGGTTGTGCTACCTACCATCTACAATATCTTACCTTCTATAAAACCCAAAAGTGGAAATTATCTCTCTTCTAGTGGCCACTACCTTCCTACCATAGAATACATATACTAATTTAAAATGTAAAACACATAACATAAAGTGGATCCATTTTTTATTTTAAAAAATAATAATAAGTACCAAGAATAATAATAATAAACTCTATATAAACTAATGGAACTACTCTCCCCTTCTCTTCTAGTATTCCAAGTGCAATAAATTTATTCTCTTCAACCATATTCCATTACAAGAAATACATACATTACACTCTAATATTCTCTCTTCTTTAATGGCACATTCTACTCTTAAAAAGAAAAGATAGATTTAAACAATACAAAATTGAATACAATAAAATGATTCACATTCCCCCTTTTATTTTTCCTCTTCATGAAATAAATAAGGAACTAAAAAAGGTTGCCCACCATACATGTGGGTTTTTATATTTTCTTCTCGTTATCCTAATCTCTTCCACACATTCCATTAATTGATTATTTAACAAATACCAATCCTTATATTTAAGGATTAACCACCTTATTAGTTCATCCCCTAAATAAAAAGAAGATGATACATAAATCTTCCATTAGTAACCAATTAGTTACTAGGATGCTCAAGGTGTTAGTTAACCTAAGAAGATTTTCCACCTTTAACAATGGTTCAAAATGGACAAAAAAAAAGGAAGATTTGGGGGTTTGAAATAATGTTTAGAGTGCGATAAATGTTTGGTTTGGCAATGTAAGCATTTGGAATTAAAAATCTTTGGACATAATTTAGTTGCATACGGTGTTCAAAGGGAGATTGTAAAGTTCAAGTTGATGCACCCATATTTTTAAAAATTATTCAAAATGGTCAAAAAATGAAAAAATATGGGGTTTAAAAATTAGGAGAGAGGTTTAATGTATTTTTCTAAACACTTTACTTTTTGGACATGCTCACTCTTTTCTTATTTCTTCATTGTTCAATTATTTCTAAAGATCCTAAATGTATTGTAAACTTCCGTTTGATGCACCCATGGCCATGAACATCATTAAAAAAAAACAAGAAATATGAAATATATGGATAAATATTCAAATATTGACTTGTGTTCAATAATAAGCTTGTTTAGACCCTAAAGATTAAGTTGTTTCCTCATTTTTCTTTTTCAATAATATTGTATATGGGCAAGAGTGAACCAATATCCACAAATGCACCATGACAGATGGATGGTGGGTGGACAAAAAAAATATCAATTCAGTTCCAATTCCCTAGTGTACCATGGTGATTAACTCAATTTATATTCTTCCTACTTATCTACTTTAACAACCCACCAAGTCATTACTTATGTAACAACCATTTACAAACATCCACTTACCTATCAACCACCTAATATTCTATCTACTTCCTAACCTAAAAGATAGGTTAGAAAGATGAAACTTGACATCAAATTAATTAATGTTCATCCACAATGATTATGGATGGTATGCTAATGGTTATTGGTTCACTTTGATATCTAGCCATGGAATTCATTGGTTTGAATCATTACTAATCAATGTTTTTTAAGATGTGAAATTTCACCAAAATGTGAAAAATAAAATAACATAAAATATTCAGTCACAATATTCCTATTTAAAAAAAGAATACCCAAATTTCAAAATAAAATAAAAAATTGACACATTTGGATTCTAATTTTAGTTTGGTAACTCACTTAACTAGTTAATATACTATTTAGATAGGTTTTGAAAACTTGTCACCATTTAGTGTTAAATCTTTCTTAGGATGTAAGATCAAAATTTTTAAAAAACTATCATTACTACTACTAGGAGTAAAGATACAATGCATTAATATTTGCATTAAGTATCTAATTTTGATATATTGGGAAAATCTTTTAACAAACATTTTGGTTAAATATTTTGGTTTCTTTTTGGTCTGATTAAAAAAATTGTTTATAATATATCAAATCTAATAGGTAGTGAAAAACCAAAATAACACAAATCCAATCACAAATAAACATCGCTTGATTTTTCAATGCATGAATGATGCTAAGTGTAATATTGTAACAAAAAAGGTAGACTGTATTACTATAACACATACAACAAAATAGAGATGAATTTTGCAACATCAGGGTTATTGTTATAAAACATATGAATGGTATCATATGATATCAAGATTTTGATTCCAAAGACAACTATGTCCCTCTTAACTTCAATTTTGTGGGTTTCTAGCAATCAAAACCCTTTGACCTCACTCTCTTGAACATCAACAAATCATGACCATGTATCTCTTTGTCACAAACCCATTGACTACCACATAGAAAACAATCACACACAACACATAATGCACATTTTGACATAACTTAGATGACTCCTTCTTTGAATAATGCAACAACTTGATTCGTTCAAAATAAGCACATTGCACAACAAGGAAATATTTAAACCCCCACAATCTATTTAGAGAGTTGGACAAAGAATATTTAACACCTTTCAATAATCCCATCAAAACATAACTTATTGCAAAGGTCCCATGCTCCTTCGAAATTCCTTGGAAAACTAAATGTTCTTTCTTTCTTGATGATTGAAGAACTAACAAACTAGACTCACACATTGATGATACACTTCATGACCGCTCTTGAAATTCATGAAACTTTCATCACTTTCTTGTCATCAACCCATCTCTACAACAATACATCCTTCTTACAAATATACAAAATGTAGTTGAATATTATTTCTCCACAATGATGCAACCTATGAACAAAACCAAATCCAAAAGAAAAACCTCCTCAATCCTAATTCAGCACAATTCAATTTAGCTTTACATGTTGTCCTTGAAACATATGCACTTCTTTATCTCCAGCATGACCTCCATAACTTGACAAATAGCCATCAAGAATGAGTCCCCCACCTTTTTTGTAAGAAGCAAGAAACAAAAACCATGAATGCAAATGCCATAAAAAGACAAATTTCTGCTTCACATAACAACCAATTGCCAAAAGTTTTGTCCTATTCAATTTTCGATGTTTGATAGTGTTATTCCATCTATCTAGGGTTTCATCATACTATGACTATGGTTCCAACTATACAGTGCATAGTACACTGATAGGCCTTGGGTGGTCAAGCTACTACACTAGTACAATGGTAAAAACTGAAAATCAAAAAATAAATTAGGTTAGTTCTGAACAATATAAATATACCATCTATAGAGTAAATTACAGTCTCTAAGTTCAAATTTGACATTTTGGAGTTTATATATAACCTCTTAGAACATCTCCACCAATGCTTAGTATGTGATCCTGCAAAGTAAAATTGGATGAAGAAAATCCAAACTATGCAGTTGTGGCTGAGGAAAATGGTTTTGGTTTAACATAATTGCACGGTTTGTGCTGGCTAGTGAACGCCGCAGCAACGCCATGCACTTGGAGAAAAGAGTGTAATAAATATGATATGATTGCTGGTCAGTGTTTTTTATTGGTCCATCGTGATGATTGGTTCAGATGGTTTGCTATTAGTAGTCCCGCACCTATTTGCTGTCCTAGATTCAGTTTTATGGGTGGGGTTGCAAAAGAGTAAATAACTAAACTTGGATGTCAAAAATGCTTTTGCAGGGTCACATACTGAGCACCGCCAGAGATAACTTTTAGAGCATCTCCTATGGTGTCAAGTATGTCACCACTAAAGATCTTCTATGACAACATGGGCTATATATATATAATAAATTAAAGCAACAGTGATGTCTGTCTGTCTGTGTGGGCAATGCCTGGAAAATTTTTGGAGCTTCCCTAGATGTAACTTCCCCAGATGTAACTAACTCTAGAGAAAAAAGAAATTATATAATAAATCATTGCCAGTGAATCCACCATATGACCCTGAAAATGTGGACACTCACAAAGCCCTAGAAGAGACTAAAAAAATACAGTCAAAACCTCCAATAATATTTCTCACATCCAAGTTTTAGTTATTTAAATTTTTTTCAAACTCACCCATAAAACTAAAACTGGGATTACAAATAGGTGGGAGATTACTAATAGCAACCTACCTGGACCAATTAAGCTATCTAGCCAATCAACAGCATATGCTAGCCTTTGCTGTGCCTTTCACCAGCCTCAAGGAACTATGCAAAAATGCTAGGTCAAAACAATTTTGCTGAGCCAAAAGCATATTTTGATTCTTCGTGATCCAATTTCAATTCGCAGGGTCACTTACTGAGCACCGGTGGAGATGTTCTAATTAGAGCCATCAAAATTCCCCTCCCACCCCCCCCCCCCCAACGGTCCCCGACGCTGCCGAGGTTGTGTAGAATCTCCACGACTGTTGGACGAAGCTACCACCCAGCGGAACAAAGCCCCCAAGCTCCTCCTCTCTCGCGACAAGCGTGGAGCACCTCGCACGACAACGCGAGATTCTGCTGCGAATTGCGCACGCGCGGAGAGCAGCCGCGCGTTGATTCTGAAACAAATTTCCTCTGAAATTTGTGGCTTGCAGATCGCTTTTGTGTGTGCTATAATTCATCGAGCAATTGTGAATTGTGCGTAATGGAAGAGTAGAGAGAGTATTCTAGCGAAAACGTTTGGGAGGGGGGAAAGATGAGCGATGAGAGCGTGGAGTTTTCGGTGTTGTGCCGGATGTTTGAGGCAGTGGCGCGGAGCAAACCCGGGTTGAAGCGTAAGCACTTGAACACATTCCTGGAGCATGTGTACACCTCGCATAATTACTTCAGTGCTATGCGCTTGATTCTTCCTCAACTCGACAAGGAGCGCGCCCATTACGGTCTCAAAGAGGCTGTGCTCGCCAAGCTCCTGGCTGAGGCGCTAGGGTTGTCTAAAGATGCGGAGGACGCCAAAAAGCTTCAGGACTGGCGCCGGGGTGGCAAGCGCGGCGCCGGTAGCAATGCCGGCAATTTCCCCCTTGTCGCCGCCGAGGTATGAATGAATGTATGTGTTTCTTCTGCGTGTGTTGCTGCTCTCTCGTAAGTCTGCCACTGATTCTAGCTAGAGATCATCACAGATCTATGTCATTCCTAAAGAATTCGCCTTCTGCGTTTTACAGAAATATTTCTTCTTCTTAGTAGAGAAGTGCGATGCCTGAAATTTGAGCTCTTTTTCGTCGAGGGGGGAAAATGCAGGTGCTCTACCGCAGGCAGAAGACAACATCTGGAGGGCTCAAGATCAAGGATGTTAACAGCTATCTTGACCGTTTGGCTGCAGCTGAGGACAGGTTGGACTCCTCTTAAACATGGGAATCATCAATGCATGGAGGTTTTTCAGCACCAGGGATGTTCTAGGGTTTGGGGTTTAGGGTACCATGGCCAATTCTTGGTGAATCCATCCACTCATCTTTGTGCTCTGGGTTTTTGCCCTGGTCTGTTGTAGTAAGGAGAAGATTGCAAAACTGGCAGAGCTCATCAACAAGACAAATGTGCAGGAAATGAGATGGATCATCATGATTATTCTGAAAGGTGAGCCTGCAATGACCAAGCTACTGGAGTTCCATTCATCGAAATCAATTTGGCAGAATCCCAAACACAGTGGTTTTAGTTTTATTGTCTGTGCTCTTGATGTGTCAACTGGCTGCCACAACTGAAATGCTTGGGGAGGATCCCACCAGAATTGAAGCTGGGAATCAGTGAGAAGACAGTTTTCAGTGTATTCCACCCTGATGCGGAGGATCTTTTCAATGTAACATGTGACTTGAAGCTGGTGTGTGAGAGACTTTGTGACCGCGCTCAGCGGTACATGCGACAGGTAAGATTTATGCATCATATTTGCCACTGACTTAGCAGTTGTCTGGAATCATTCTCAAAAGCTGAGTTTACTGGGATTCTCTATGGTGGCAGGACATAGAAGTTGGGAAGGCAGTCCGACCACAACTGGCATCAAGGGTTGGAAGTGTGGAGGAAGCTTGGAAGAAGGTGGTTTGGCACCAAGCTTTGTAGTGCTCCCCCTGTTCTGAGGTCCAATTAATCTGTCTCTCTTTTCATCTGAATGAAAAGAATTTGAGCAGAAGAATGAAAAGTGGTGTGCATGGTAAGTGACTGTTGTTCGTTACCTTTTGGCATGACATTGTTTTCACAGTTGAGGGGCAAGGAAGTTGTGGTGGAGTGCAAGTTTGATGGTGATCGCATCCAAGTGCACAAGAATGGGAATGACATCCACTTTTTCTCCAGGTTTCTACCTTCCAAGTGTACTGTGGACTTTGTTTAGTCTCATGTATTGCATTTGCTGTTGGCCTTATCTGTCTGGGTTGGTTTTGCACAATTTTGTGGTGTTCCATACTTTGTAGATGTCCTCTGTAGGTGTTTCTTCCAGTGCCTTTTCTTTTGCAACAATTTGTCAACAGTCAGTTGCACTGAATTACACTGTCCCTTTTTTTTATTTGGACCGAAACTAGGTCATGCTAATATAAATTTACATGTTGGATGTGCTGTCAGGACTTTTATTGATCATTCAGAGTACAAAGAGGCAATAGCAGATACATTATGTCAAAATATTCTGCCAAAGAAGTATGTGCTCTTATCATGCAGATGCTAATGGCAAATTACCCACTATGATCTTTGTCACCACCCGTCAATCCCTGCTGGATTTCACCTGGTCCTCATTGAATATGTCTGATCACTGTGAGGAATTATGGTTTGTGATAAGAGCAGTAGCTTGTATTTGGAGTACTAGTGAATGCCACAGCTGGGTCAAACTACAGTTGCAGGATGAAATTCTTCAGACACAATAAAGCACCAAGGGAACAGAAATATTCATCATGAGAACAGACACAGCTCTAGAAGGTCTGAGCAAAGTGCAGTGACATATGTAGACATTCTTTTGCATCAGAAAAGTGGCAATTGCATGTGCAGACGTGGAATTAGTGTTCTGCAATTGTGAAGGCCACAATGGAACATGTGATAAAGTTGGCCAAAGTCAGTAACTTTTATGGTTTGTTGGGAGCTGCAGATGCATCCTAGATGGGGAAATGTTGGTCTGGGACCGTCTGACCAATCGCTTTGCAGAGTTTGGCTCAAATCAGGAGATTGGTGAGACTTCATTGTGACCTGTTGTGTTGTCACATTTTGTTACATCCAGAGAAGTAGCACTTTTTCTGCAAAAGACATCAGAGGGTATATCTTGTTGAAAAAAATTGTTCTTCACATCAGATGAAGTGCTTGTTGTTTGGGGAGTTTTCTCTGCAAATTCATAGTTTATTTTTGGAGTTTACAAGAAATACCTCTATTTTTCCTGATTTCCCTTTTGAACCTGCTGTGCAGCGAAGGCAGCAAAAGATGGCTTGGACACTGGCCAGCAGGTAATGCCATCACCACACAACTTTCTCCTGATATGACTTATTTGGACTCCACATATTACTGTTTCCTTCTTGAACACATCATGATAACATTACTGATTTGTTACCTATTTTGGCTTGGGGTTGGTTTCTGCAGCTTTGTTGTATCCTCACATGAGCTTCTCAGAGCTTCCCATTTTTTTGCAATAGGATTGTGGATGTATCAGAGAAAGGAAAGTCTGCTACTGTTATCTTGCTTATGAGAACATGAAGTTAGTCTTTAATGAGAGAGCACAGATGTGGTATTTGATATACTGTACAGTGGTGACAGCAGTGTCATTCACCAGCCATTGCGTGAGCGGCAGCAATTACTTCAGAAGTCAGTTCACCCTATCAAAGGTCGTCTTGAGCTGCTCCTTCCAGAGTCAAGGGGCCTCAATGAAAATCGCCCTCCTGGTAGAGTGAAACTTCTATTTTATAACTTATTGTGGCATGTCAAATAGTTCAGCAGTTGGTATTTTCTCTTGGGCGAACTTCATTTGTCTTCCACTGTAGCTGTGATGCACTATTTCATAATCTTGGCACTCAACTCATGACTGTGACTTTTGATTTTTGGAACAACTTTTACATGACCCTATGAAGCCTAGTAAATATGGCTGTTCCTTGTTTGTACATAGAGATCCCTTGATCCATATTCTGACCTTTTCTGCAGGGGAGCCACAGTGGTCAATCTTAGCCTCCAGTGCTGAAGAAGTGCAAAAGTTTTTCCAAGAGACTGTTGACAACAGGTCAATTTTATGTGTCCCAGGAGTTCTCTATATTTCTCTAAGTGCTTCATGATTGAGAGCTCATTCTGATATTTTATGGCGAATCCATAAGCACTTAGGCTCTTAATCACTTGAAGATTGAAACTGTGGTATCTCAGATCTCTGCAATAGAGGATCATGACCTTTTGGTATGCTCTTGGCAGCAGCATTCATACATTGCTGTGAGCACCAAGAACTGTTCTGATCCTCCCTTGGTGGTCTATTCATTGCATGTCTCGTGCAGAGATGAAGGAGTAATTCTGAAGGACTTGGATTCCAAATGGGAGCCAAGTGATCGCAGCACAAAATGGCTGAAGCTGAAGCCGGACTACATTCATAGTGAATCTGACCTTGATGTCCTCATCATAGGTTGATATCCACTGGCTGTATTCTGAGCTTGTCTATGCAGTTAGTTTTACTTCCTTTCTTTGATAAGAAATTATTCTTCAAAACAAAATCTGATGATTATTCTAGCAGGGTTCATCTTTGTAGGCCAGACCAATGACATGATTTCAAGGAAACTTGTCTAGCATGCATCAACGTGGTTGTGAGCACTCACTTGGGTTGTGACACCTGTGTTGTGCAGGTGGTTATTATGGATCAGGGGGGCGGGGTGGTGAGGTCAGTTCATAGTAGAATTTGAAAGACTTATCCACAACTTTGATCATGTAGGTCAAGTGGGATCTATTGACTTGTCAATAATCTTGACTCTCTATCTTGGCAGATTGCACAATTTCTTCTTGGAGTAGCTGAACGGCCTAAACCTGGGGGCTACCCTACAAAGTTGGTGAAAATTTCCTTGCTTGGTTTCCACTAGTACATGTAAACTTTTGCCATTGTGGTTGTCATGCACCTGAACACTTTTAAACTGGGCATTGATGATAATGGGTTTGGTTGCAGATTCTACTCCTTCTGCAGAGTGGGAACAGGCCTCACTGGTGATGAGTCTGAGCATTTAGTGAACAAGCTTAAACCTTATTTCAGGTTGCCTGAATATGAACTCTAATATCCATACTTCAACCTTGATTCATTGAACTTGCTAAATTTGGCACTCACGACCTTTCCTGATTATACAATTGTGTTGCTGGAGTGTAGACAGAATAAGAAGAATGATAAGCCACCTAGTTTCTATGTGGTGACAAATGCTGCTAAGGAGCGTCCAGATGTATGGATTGATCAACCTGAGAAGTGGGTTACATTCTTCACCTTTCTCATCTTTGTTTTTGTAAATTCCTGGAGTTTGCTCTTCAGTCTAAGTATAAACTGGGTTGCAGCAATATGAAAATCTGCCAGAGGCACCCTTGCCACCTGGTGCTCAGCCCCTTACCATCCAAATGTGAATAAACAAGCAAGAGAGATGGATCTTTCAACCTGTTGCTTGACTCCTTCCAAACCCACAATAGTGAGTGAAAATGGGTTTTGGAAGTGGGGCAATATCACTCTGGAAGACTTGACATTTGCCAGTTCCCCACCCCTCCCCCTCCCCCTAAGAACATACATCATGGTCACTAAGTGATAAGGGAGGAAAAGGGAAAATTGGCTGAACCACACCACCAATTCAATATACTTATATTCTGAGAAATTTCCCATGCACATGTTGGTTGTCGGTCCCTGTTATCTTTTCACAGGTCTGTCATCCTGCAAATTACAAGTGACATACGCACAATACGGTCAGAGGTTAGTGCATTCTTTTGATGATCTTTCAATCTCCTTACAATATTTAGGACATCACCAGTATGGGCATGGAAAAATTGTTGAGTTGATGTCCATGAGGTTGGATTGCAGGTGTTTGCAGCACCATATAATCTGCGTTTTCCACGGGTTCAAAGAGTGCGCTATAACAAGCCTTGGTATGATTGTCTTGATGTTCAAAGTAAGACCCTCTATGGCAACCATATGTCAAGGAAATTCCAAGGTCCATCCCTGGGGCTTGTAGCTGACTGCAATAGAATGCTTTGAGCATCTGTCTACTGCATAGTCCAGGCACCTTTGACCAGTTAATTAGTAATTTTGTTTCAGAAGTTTGGTAAGTCTAAGAGATTAATTTGGAATGTCTGTCATACTCAATGAATTTGGACATGGAAACTAAAGTAGCATTTTGAATACCTGTTAATCTGAATTCCAGTATAGATATTTTTTCCAGCAGTTCAGGGGATCTTTGAACAATAAATTGAACAAAATGTTAAAGCAACTATTGATTTTCTGTTCCAAAACATGGGATCTGCCTAGGGTATAAGTTTTGATAATTTATTCTGACACCAACTCCCTGAGTATTGCAGCTTTGATAGAGACAGTACATTCTAGAGATCTGAATCTTGGGGATCATGAAGGTGGTACCCTAACCAAGGGCAGAGTTAAAAAGGCAAGGCAACCGAAGCCTGAAGCCTTGCAGTCACTAGTTCCCTTGCACATGATAGTGACAGATGTGTCACATGTCAAGCAGGCCACTCTCATTTTCAAAGGCCTCATTTTCTGTATCCTTCTTTACACCCGTGACTTCTTTTGTCTAACATGAATCTCCTTGTTTGAGCTACTATCTAACTGCTTTGCCTGTTATTTAGCCTTTACTATGACTACATGCTTGTCCTAGAGCACAGTGGAAAACCAGTTGATCTCTTGACTATGGTTGGCTAGATTTTATAAATACGTCACCAGAATATTCAACTGAGAAGCTGCACAAATTGGTGGTGGAAAATGGAGGCACATTCTCTATGAACTTAAGCAAGGCTGTGACACACTCCATTGCTTCTGAAAAGAAGGGTAGGAATAATTGCTTTTGTGTTGGTGCTCCCTCATGCCTTGTTGAGGTGGGTCTTTTCAATGTGAGTGTGTTTACCAGTCAAAGGTGTGTTTAGGTTGACTTCCTAACTCATTTGACTGAGGGCTGCTCTCGGTTGCCACATGCAGGTATCAAATACCAAGCAGCAGCTAGCACTGGTGATGTCATTCACTATTCATGGTTTTTGGAGTGCATTGCCAAGAAGGCCCTTATTCCTGTGGCACCCAAGTATGTAATTGTTCTCTGTATGTCTCAGTGCCAATAGGGGTAGGCAATGATATAAATCACTCTTCATTGGTTTGAATTCACATCTTTCTGGTTGCAATGTGTGTGTACTGTTTGGGCATACATTGGAGTCAATGATATTTCTGTGTGTAACTAGGTACTACCTACAAATGTCAAATGCGTCAAAGGAGAAGATGAAGGACGACATTGATGAGTTTGGAGATTTCTACTTTGTTGATGGTGATGTCTCAGATGTCAGACAGGTATTTTCTCAGTGCAGCACATGATGTCTAGTGGAGAATATCTCACTGTTCATTGACAGAAATGTAGGCAGGCTGAGAAGAGCATCAGAGATAGTAAATAAGATCGGAACATGATTGAAACCATCTGTAAATATAGGTCCAATAAACAAATTGCTCCAGATTTCCTTGACTTGAAGGAGATTATGTTTGTATCCAGTTTGTAATCACTGTCAAGATACCACACCAAAACTGGCAGGGATCAATAGATACAGGACATTTGCAAATCCTGAAACTAATAATGGGTGAGCCTTGTTTTTGCAGCTATTTGAGAGCATGGATGTTAACAAACAGGCACAAGATATGGAAGAGGTGAAGCACTATAGGGAGAAGTATTTCCCCACACCCACCTGGTGCCACTTCTGTAGTTGCAATGTATACTTTCACCATCCACTTGACTCCAAGTAAGTTTCCTAAACCCCGAGTTATCTGCAAAGTTCATCAGAACTGTGTAGTTTTTTCATTTTCTTAGGCCACTTTGGATGTTTGTCACGTGGCCATAATTTGTATATGGCTCTTTTGTATGTAGCAATCCATACACACAAGAGGTGGCTGCAATCACATTGAGAAGACTAGCATTGGAGGTGTTGATGCACGAAGGCTCAGTTTCTGAGACAATAAATCAACATGTAACACATGTGGTGCTCTACACTGATCCAGAATCTCCTGTGCAATACAAAACAATCCTGCAAAGGCTAGAATCCAACTCTCACTGTTCATTTTACAGGTCCTAAGAAGTTTCATGATAAGTAAAAGCAGCTCAGTTTACTGGTACTGCAGGGTAGACTACCTTTAGACTGCTGAGGGTGTGTGATACTGATATAAGGTTTGGGTGCAGTTTTTCTGCTAGTGAAAGGAAGCTATTGAAGTCAACCTCTATCAAGATTGTTAGCCAGCGGTGGATAGAAGATTCTCTGAGCTGCAACAGCCATCCTTACCCTCCAGAATCAGATTATAGTCTCAGGTTTGTGGTACTTGTACTTGCACTTTCTCCAGCAGGAGCAGCTGAACAGTGCACCAATCCATATTGAAACATTGATATGACATGCAAACCAGTCTCCTCAAGTGCCACCTGTTGCACGGAGTTCCTCGAGTTAACACACGAGCACATGGTAATTGGAGAAGTTGGTGTTTAATCTTCTAAAATTGTAAAGATTTGTCACAGGGATGGATCAGTCCTCGAGGAAGCAGAGGAGGAAGAAGAGCTTCTAGGAACCACTTCCATGCAAGTGCTTGATCAGGACATGGAATCTGCAGCAGCCAGGCCTGAAGGTCTGAAGAAAGGGTTTTTGAGGAGGGGTCATGCTAGAAAAGCACAGGGGGAACAGACAGTAATAAAATCAACACCAACACCAACAAAGATGAAGGAAAGTAACAATACTGTGAAGAAAAGAGGATTGAGGAGAGGAGAACGCGAGGTCAAGGGTGAGGGTGGCTCATCATCTGAGAGTGGGGAGATAGTACCCAGACGCCGTCTCAAACTAGATGGAGCCTCAAAGCAGTCAGGCAAAGCCCGACTGGCACCAAAGCTTGCTCCAAGGCCAAGTTCAATCAGGGTAGCCCAGAGGAGGCTTTTGGAAAGGTATGATCATCCTAGATATGCTTTGGTTCAATGTCTCCAGCCAAGCACCTTGGACTGTTTTCTCTGTGTCATGGGCCAGAGTATGTGTCTCTTTCTTGACATGTAGAGGGAGATCCAAAGAATTTGCACCTTAACCACAGTTGACATTGCATTGTCTCATCTCTATGAATTTTGGCATTTAAAGATTGGACTCTATGATGGTGAGCACAATTACACCCATAGCAAAAACATTACATGAATGTAACACCTTGCTGATTGGGAGGGGCTGATCTTGCAATGATATTAGGAAGAAGAATCCTATTGCAGCTGCAGAGGGGTATCAAGAGCAACAGGGCAATAATGATGAGGGAGAGGCCACAAGGCTAAGTTCTGAAAGTGGTATAGCTGATGGAAAAGGTGTAAGGCAAAATGTGGAAAGTGGTAATGCTGAAGGAGACCATGCCAGGCAAAGTGCAGAAAGTGGTGGAGACAGAAAAACACAAGGGATTGATGCTGCTCAAAGCACTGTAGATGTGATGCTCAGTGACTTATTCCCTTCCTATGTACCATCACAAAGACCTACCCTTGATCCAATCCAAGAAAAGGACAGGCTCTTGGAAGGAGCATCCTCATCAACAATACCCTTCCAAAATTTCACCAGAGATGCTCTGCAATCCCCACAAAGGGAGGATGCCAACTGTTCCTTTGAGACTAAACCAAGTGCACCTTCAGCAGACAGAGATGGACCTGTTCCGAATGATGCAGCATCACTGGAGAACTCAACAACAGAGAGGGTGGTAGTGCCAACAATTCTGCCAAGGCTGAATGATCCCAGTGAAAAGAAGCAGAAGGTGAGTTACAAGGACTTGGTCAATCAGATGCTTAATTTTGATTAATGTAGTCTATCTATCAAAGCCAGCATGGTGATTCTCTTTGAACATGAGAGTCTTCACATTGCTGCTCAGATGTGAGGGAGAAAACAGATGAGTCACACAGTAGACAAGTTGACCTATTGTAAGGGAAAGAGACTTGTGACACAACAAAAGGGTTGTGCCCCCTTTCCAGTGTATCAAAATGTAAAGTGTACATGCTGTCAAAAAGAGGTTTGATCTCTTTAAGGACACAAGAGATAGAAGATTGTCTTTTGGCTGTCAGCTGACTTGGTGCTATCTTGTGTTCCCATCATGTTCTCTTATGTTCTCGATGATATTCTCAGGTTCTCAACGGTCCCCTCATGTTGTTCCTCAAGTTCTCAATGTGTTCTTTAGGGGTGGTCCTTGTAGCACCTCACTTTATCCCATATCCTTTGCCTAAAGTCACCTATATACCTGAACTAAAGGGTATGCACTCTATACTCACATACAAACTGCTATTTTGGGAATCTGCCAAGATTGAGTTTTTTTGGTGATCGGCCAATAAACAAAAAACAGAAGTTGGGAGGCCAGCCCATCCAATGAAAAGGATGGGAAAATATGAGAGGTGAATAGTAGTATCATTTCAGAAGTAAGAGTTGGCAAGGGGGTGGAAGTTGTTGAAAGTTGACAACAGATCAATGAGAGAATAGAGATGATAAAAACACTGATTTTCATTTTATTGCAAGCTCTCCACCCAACCTTAGGATCACAGAGAGGATGCTACAAACCTGCCAATCCATCTTCAGTTTTTTGTCTAATCTAAGGAGGAGAGGTGAACACCTCATGCAAATGTTACCCATCTTAGAAGGCACACGGACAAGGCCATCATCTCATGCATTGAGATATGTCACACTAAACTAAACTTAAGTGAAGATATTTAAGTAAATTTACTTAACATATCAGTAGTCCCAATAGTATGTGCATAATAAAACATGAATATTTCTTTTGATAAAAGTAGGTATTGCTGCAAACTATGAGTTCCTTTTCTTTGAACTTTTCTGTGCAACAACATTTCCTATTTTAACTGTTGTGTTATACTGGTCTGAACTTGCCATAAGGGAGTAGCAGAGGCATTAACCTCTGTGAGCCGCTTCTTATCCTTGGTTTTGGGAGTGATGGTGATTAGGGTTTAAGTTTTAGGATATGAACTCTGGTTTTCAAAGCTGAAGGGTTTTTTCTTTTTCTCGGGAGGACAAACCTTTTTATCTTGCTGTTTTGGGAGAATCACGTCTGCAACTATGGTAATGTAATCTCCTCTCCTATCTTCCTTCCCTGCAACCTGTCAAATTTCGTTTTGCTTTTCAATCTTGCGAATTTTCTTTTTTGTCATAACTATAGTTATTTCCTTTTTTTTTTTTTTTTTTTGAACAA